>Ga0256826_1001032_pt1 | contig 17280 bp, 10 predicted proteins | sample CV79metaG_FD_185975 | JGI IMG/M metagenome (GOLD analysis project Ga0256826, IMG submission 185975) | Hydrothermal vent microbial communities from East Pacific Rise, Pacific Ocean - CV79 | ecosystem: Environmental > Aquatic > Marine > Hydrothermal vents | place: Pacific Ocean: East Pacific Rise...
GCTATTTGTTATGGCTGGATTGATGGAATAAAAAGGAAAATAGATGATGAAAGATATGTGCACAGGTTTAGCCCAAGAAAGAAAAATAGTAAATGGTCACCTGCAAATATTAATATTGCGCAAAGAATGAAAAAAGCAGGAATGATGTCAATCCTAGGTCTTAAAACCTTTGAAAATAGAAGAGAGTACGATGAAAATTTCTTAAAAATGCGTTCATCTAATGCAGAAATATTAGCCCCTGATTTGGAACAATTACTTAAAAACAATAGTAAAGCTTGGAACTATTTTAATGCACTGGCAAAAAGCCATAGAAAACAGTATATCATTTGGATTAGTAGCGCGAAAAAAGATGAAACTAAACAAAAACGGTTATTAAAAGCAATACAATTATTAGAAAAGAATGAAATTTTAGGAATGAAATAAAGAAATATGCTGTTATTCCATTAAACCATTTAAAACATAATAATTATATAACTTTTTGTGGGTATAATTTTTTTTTGCTAAGAGTATTCATATAAACTTACATGAATATTGTTTTCAAAAACAAACTCTTTTTAGAAATTACATCACTACAGAAACAGAGCTGTTTACTCACATTTGGAATATCCACAATGCTTACATGTTAAACAACCTTCTTTATAAATCAAAGCATCAGATGCGCCACATTCAGGACATTTGTTATGCGCCGCTTGAGTTCCATCAGGAATATATTTCTTGAGCGCTCTAACTACACCATTTTTCCAAGTATTGATACTGTCAATATCAAAAGTTAAATTAGATATTAAGTCAACAGCCTGATACAAAGGCATTCCATGGCGAAGAATTCCGGAAATAAGTTTGGCATAGTTCCAGAACGTTTTATCAAAACTTCTGCTCAGTCCTTCAATTGTAACTTTATAACCTTGCTTATCTGTAAATTGAAAATCATAACGGGCCGTTTCCCCTTCGTTTTTATAGCGTATTACCTCTCCTTGCTCTACCCATGGTGGTAAGTAAAAATCATCCGCTTTACCAGTAAATACTTCATAGGGTTTACCATCTAAAAGACCAACTACAGCTATCCATTTTTCGTAATCATTCTGAAACCTTTGTATTTCAGAATGTAGTCTCTTTGGGCGTTTTGGAGCATGATTCTCTCTAAAAGGATTATCTTCATCTTGCTTATCTTCATTTGTAACTAATACTCCTGAACGAGATCCATCACGATAAATAGTCATTCCTTTGCAACCTTCTTCCCAAGCTGTTCTATATACATCACTAACCAACTCCTCCGTTGCGTCGTTGGGCAAGTTAACGGTTACACTAATTGAATGGTCTACCCACTTTTGAATGGCACCTTGCATTTTCACTTTTGCTACCCAATCAATATCATTAGAAGTAGCTAAATAATAAGGTGAAAGTTTTACAATTTCTTGCAATTTAGCATCAGGAAGATTCTTAACCTCATCAACATTATAATTATTAATCTTTAACCACTTTAAAAACTTTGGATGAAACACATTATACTCTTCCCAGCTATCTCCAATTTCATCAACAAAACTAACGTTTGTATTTCTATCATTAGGGTTTACTTTTTTTCTTCGCTTATAGGAAACAAGGAAAACAGGTTCAATACCTGACGAAGTTTGAGTACATATACTTACGCTTCCGGTAGGAGCTATGGTTAACAAAGCAATGTTTCTTCTACCGTGTTTTTTCATATCGTCAATTACTTCTGGAGCAGCTTCTCTAATTCTGCTAATGAAAGGATTATTCTTTTCACGTTCGTAATTAAAAATAGGAAACGAACCTCTTACTTTTGCTAATTCTACACTGCTCCTATAAGCTTCTATTGCTAATGTTTTATGAATATCTGTAGAGAATTTAATTGCTTCTTCTGAGCCATAACGAATACCTAATGCCGCTAGCATATCTCCTTCGGCTGTTATGCCTATACCTGTTCTTCTGCCTTCTATACTTTTACGTTTAATATTCTCCCATAAGTTTTTTTCAACTCTTTTCACTTCCATCGATTCTGGATCTGAATCTATTTTTTCTATTATAGCATCTACTTTTTCTATTTCCAAATCAATAATATCATCCATAATTCTTTGAGCATAATGAACATGCTTTTTAAATTTTTCAATATTAAAAACTGCTTGATTTGTATAGGGTTGATCTACATAGCTATAAAGATTAATTGCCAACAAACGACAACTATCATATGGACATAAAGGAATTTCCCCACATGGGTTGGTTGAAACGGTTTTAAAACCCATATCGGCATAGCTGTCGGGGACCGACTCTCTGATTACAGTATCCCAAAACAATATTCCGGGTTCGGCAGATGACCAAGCATTATGAATAATTTTATTCCATATTTCACGCGCATCAACATCTTTTTCAACCTGAGGATTGGCAGAGTCAATAGGATATTGTTGACGGTAAGGTTTGTTTTCCAATACCGCATTCATAAAGTCATCATCAATTTTTACGGAAACATTAGCACCTGTAACTTTACCTTGCTCCATTTTGGCATCAATAAATTTCTCGGTGTCGGGATGTTTTACCGAAATGCTCAACATTAATGCTCCACGACGGCCATCTTGAGCCACTTCGCGAGTTGAATTGGAATAACGCTCCATGAAAGGAACTATCCCGGTAGATGTTAAAGCGCTATTTTTAACCTTAGAACCTGCAGGACGAATATGGGATAAATCGTGACCAACACCCCCACGACGTTTCATTAATTGAACTTGTTCTTGGTCAATTTTCATGATTCCACCATAACTATCAGAGCTACCCTCATTACCAATAACAAAGCAATTGGACAAGCTAGATGTTTGCTGGTCGTTTCCAATTCCGGCCATTGGACTTCCGGCAGGAATAATGTATTTAAAGTCTTTTAAAAGTTTGTAAATGGTATCTTTATCCAAAGGAGAATTATACTTTTGCTCTATTCTGGCTATATCGTTAGCTATTCTTTGATGCATCTCTTCAGGAGATTTTTCAAAAATCTCACCCGCAGAATTTTTTAATGCGTATTTATTCATCCAAACGCCAGCAGCTAAATTATCCCCTTTAAAGTACTTTGTTGAGGCTTCCATTACCTCTTCGTGAGTAAACGAAACTCTAGGTTTCTTCTCTTCTTTAAGTGTTCTGTAAGGCTCAGCATCTTCTTTTAATTCCGGTCTGTTTCGTTTAGTTTCTAATTTAGTGTATAAATCAGTTTTTTGTTGGTTGTTTTCCCCTAATTCAACCTCAGTGTTGGCAAATAAATCCTTCTCCATCTACTATTGATTATGATAATGTTTATAATGATTTTAGCTTTTGTTTTGACTTGCCAAAAGTATAATGAAAATTTCGATTATTTAGCTTTTAATTTTCAACAATCAATGTTAATTAGTTTTAATAAATCAATAAATCCTTGATATTCTTAGAGAAAAGAAAATTATAATATTTGAAAATATTTTTTATGAATATTATGTATATGCTTGATTTATTACTGTTTAAAGCTTATTAGCTAAATAAAAAACCGTTTTTTTTACTTAAAAGAAATAATAATAATAAAATTAAAAAATATTTTTTGTTTGTTTTGGCACAGCTATTGTGTAAATCGAGCCCCATAAAGAAACAGGTTTTTATTGTCCATTTTTTGGGATAATTACCATGTATTATTTGTTCTATCTTATAAAAATATAATCTTTTGACATCCCAATAATTAGCTCTTAAATCACCTATATAAAATCCATCCTGTGCTCTGATAAAGAAATATAATGAGAAAGAGAACCATTTTGGGAAATAATTAGTATATTTGTTGATAATAACTTGTTTGTCAGATTATTGTATGCTTAGCACAGAGAATATTGTGAAAATAATTTTAACACTCCCTATTTGTTATATTTAAGGTGTATTTATTGTGTGCTAACTGTTAATAATTATCAGATACATATCTTCATTTATGACGAAAATTATTTAAAATTTGCTTATCAACACAATAATGGCTAATTGCTATTTAATTCACACATAAATATAGTGCATAAAATAAACGTTCATGGATACCTTTAAAATATTTATTATTGAAGACGACAAAATATTTGCAAAGAGGCTTCATTATGAATTAAGCCGTAATTCAGACTTCGAAATATTTGTTTATCATGACGGTAAGAGCGCCTTGGAAAACTTACATCTTGATCCTGATATGATTACCTTAGACTATCACCTGCCGGATTGCACCGGTGATGAAATTCTTAGTAAAATTCTAGATTTCCGATCGGACCTTCCTGTTATAATCATTAGTTCACAAGTGGATGTATTAACGGCCTTGGACCTACTCAAAAACGGAGCATATGATTATATTGTTAAATCAGCAGATATTCTCAACAGACTTAGGAAGTTAATTGTAAATGTGCGTGAAACCGTTTTACTTCAGAGAAAAGTAACCATATTAGAACAAGAGCTGAGCAATAAATTTGTTTTTTCGAACCTACTCAAAGGCAAAAGCGAAGCTATGATGAATACCTTTAAACTAATGCAAAAAGCATTAGGAACTAAAATATCGGTAAGTATTAGTGGAGAAACAGGAACGGGAAAGGAAATGGTTGCAAAAGCCATTCATTTTAACTCATCAAGAAAAAAAGGGCCTTTTGTTGCATTAAACGTTTCTGCTATTCCGTCGGAGCTTATTGAAAGCGAAATGTTTGGCTTTGAAAAGGGGGCTTTTACAGGAGCTTCTTGTATGCGAAAAGGGAAATTTGAAGAAGCAAAAGGAGGAACTCTATTTCTTGATGAAATAGGTGATATGGATATAAGCATGCAAACCAAGCTTTTACGGGTATTACAAGAAAATGAAGTAACCAGAATAGGCAGCAATAAGGTAATTAGAACCGATTGTAGAATCATAGTAGCAACACATAAAAATTTAGCAACAGAAGTCCGTAAAGGAAAATTTAGAGAAGATTTATACTACCGTTTATTAGGGCTACCTATTGAGCTTCCTCCTTTACGACATAGAGACCATGATGTGCTTATTTTATCCCATTTCTTTATTAAAGATTTTGCGATGAAAAATGAAATGGAAGAAAAAAAACTTGCTCCTTCTGCCATTAAAAAACTCAATAAATACGAGTTCCCAGGAAATGTTAGAGAATTAAAAGCCATAATAGATTTGGCTATGGTTCTCAGCTCTGATAAAATAATTACCGGAGAAGATATTAATTTTAACTCTTCTGCAGGTTTAGACGATCTTTTTAGTAAAGAGATGACTCTAAAAGAGTATAATCAGAAAATTGTAAAGTTCTATTTAAAAAAGAATAACGACGATATTAAAATTGTTGCAGACAAGCTTGGTATTGGAAAATCGACCATTTATAGAATGATGCAAAGTGAAAAAGAATAGTTTTAATGATGTTTTGTATATATTCAGTAATAACTATCTTAATAAAAACCTTAAATAATGAGTTTATTATTATAAAATAAATCGAGCATAGACTGGCCATTATTTAAATAATAGGTTTGAATACCCAGCTTCTTTGCTGACTCAATATTTATATCTAAATCGTCAATAAACAAGGTTTCTTTGGCTAGCAATAGATGTTTCTCCATTAATTTTAAGTAAAACTCTTTTTCCGGCTTTCTCATTTTTTTTTCGTGCGAAAGCCATACATCTTCAAATAAGCTTCTAAAATCAGTGTATATGTTTAGCTCTGCAATAAAACGATTATAATGAATGATATTTGTATTACTTAAAAGAAAAATTCGGTAATTTTTCCCAATTGCTTTCAATAATTCCAGTTTTCGCTTGTCAAAACCAATGAGAAGAGCGTTCCAAGCATCATCAATTTGCTGATTTGTTATATTTACAGGTAAAATTTCTTGGAGACTGTTTCGGAAATCCTGTGCTTGTATTTCACCTCTCTCCAACCTCTCAAATAAACCAGTTTGTACTTGATGCCCATATAGTTGCTTAAAGTTTATGGCTCCTAAATCTTCAAAAGCTTTCTGACTTAAACCGTGGTCAATGTTATAAATAACTCCTCCAAAATCAAATATTATATTCTTAATCATATTCTTCTTGCATAGTTAAGTACAAATATGTAAATTTGCAGCCGCAATTCCAAAAAGAATTGTCATTTCAAGATTTTCTTGAAATAGGGCCTATAGCTCAGTTGGTTAGAGTAGCTGACTCATAATCAGTTGGTCCAAGGTTCAAGTCCTTGTGGGCCCACCAACTAAAAACCGCTACCTGTTTTCAGATAGCGGTTTTTCATTTTTTATACATTAGCTACTCAAAGTCTAAAGTAATTTGCCCTGCATCAGAGCCCAAATCTTTTTTCTTTCGTGAGCGTTTAGGTTTGGGCTTCTCTTTTTTATTATCTTCAGGTTCAATAATGATATGATCGTCGTCCATAGTAATTTCAAACTCTATTGGGACTATGACTTCACTTTCAGCATCTTTTCTAGGCTTATCTACTTCTTTTACTGGTGAGGGGACACTCTTAGGTTTCTTGGGCTTTATTGGTTCTTTCTTCGCTGCTTCCTTCTCCTCTTTTAAAGGTTTTTGTTTGCTTGGTATTTCTTTCTCCTCAGTTGGTTTTTTCTCATCAACTATTTCTTTTGGGGATTCCGCTTTTTTGGGGTCTATTTGTTCCTCCCGGATTTGATCATCAATCGTTTCCTTATCTTCTTTTTCCAATTTAGGGTACTCATATGCTAATGGTTCTTTCCATTCGTAAGATTTTACTTTTTCGGATGTGAGTTTTTTTCCTTTAGCTTTTACACTTTTAATACCAATAAATTCATCCAGATTAATTGTTTGCGATAAGTTCTTTTTATCCTTAACACTACGGTATTTTACTTTTAATAGGGGGAGATAATCTAAGCTATATTCCAATAGCCTACCATGCTCATCGCCTACAAAACACGTTTTTCTATCAGTTTCATCGATTTTAAAACGTTTTACATACGGAAGCTTACTTTGTGGTTCGGTATATATGGCGCTGATTACTTTTCTGGGGTCATACTTTTCAATTAAAAGCATATCATCGTCAAAATGGTTAGAGATATCGTAATTATATAGTTGGTAGTTGCCACTCTTCATGATTGTAAGAATTCTGTCGTTGCTTTTAAAAGCACCTAAATATTTTCCACGCTCCTCAGTATTTAGTCTTTTTACCGTATCGTCGTACCATATATCTATTGCTCCTAATGTGCTTACTCCACCTTCTTTAACAACTATTTTCTTGATGCTTTTTTTACTTAATATATTACCTATAGCAGAGCGACCTTTAATAGCTAAATCCTTGAAATCAAAATCAAAAGAAGACTTTTTTTGTTTGGGTTCTGGGCGCAAATAAATTTTTATTAGTTCAGCTTCACCATTAGGGTTAGCGGTAAAATAGTGTATTTTGGAATCTTTTGTTCCTTTGGTTAAATGATAGATTCTATCTCTGGTGATTGAAGTTACCGGAAATCTTTTCACATAATAGTTACCTCTTTTCCCATCACGATATACCAGATTATATGTCATGCGATCATCATTCTTATTGAACACATCTACATGGATAATTCCTTTACCTACAAATGACTTTTGGCTAACCTTTGTTACCATAAAGGTTCCGTCGTTCATAAATACTATCCAGTCGTCAATATCGGAGCACATGCCTCCGTACTCATCTTTTTTAAGTGCTGTTCCTACAAAACCATCTTCACGATTAACATAAAACTTGGTATTGGCTACTGCCACGGTAGCGGCATTTATGCTTTCAAAGTTTCTAATTTCTGTTTTACGTTCTCTGCCTTTACCAAACTTCTTTTTAATTTCTTTGAAATAGTCAATAGCAAAATCTATTAAATGAGCTAAATGGAACTCTACTTTTTCAAGATCATCATTCAAGCTCTTGATTTGCTCATCGGCCTTAAAGCTGTTGTATTTTGATATTCTTTTAATCTTTATTTCCGTTAGACGAATGATATCGTCTCTGCTAACTTCTCGAATAAAATCTTTCACAAAAGGTTTTAGTCCCTTATCAATAGCAGTAATCACTTCCTCAAAAGATTCGCAGGTTTCAATATCCCTATAAATTCTTTTCTCAATAAATATTTTTTCTAAAGAGAGGTTGTGCAGTTGTTCGAGGAGTTCACCTTTTTGTATTTCCAGTTCCATCTTTAAAAGATCAACTGTTTGTTGAGTAGAAAACCTGAGTATTTCTTCCACTCCTAAAAATAATGGTTTCTCGTTTTTAATAATACAGGAATTAGGCGACAAGCCTATTTCGCAATCGGTAAACGCATACAAGGCGTCAATGGTTTGATCTGGTGAAACTCCTGATGCTAAGTGTAATAATATTTCAACTTCTCCGGCAGTATTATCATCAATTTTCTTGATTTTAATTTTCCCTTTTTCATTAGCTGAAATGATGCTATCAATAATTGATGTTGTGTTTTTTGAAAAAGGTATTTCTGTAATCTTAAGAAGTTTTGTGCTTTCCTGAATAATACGAGCGCGAACTCTAATTCGGCCTCCTCTTAAACCATCATTATATTTCTCAACATCCATTAAACCACCGGTTTGAAAATCGGGATATATCTGAAAACTCTTGTTTTTTAATATGGCTATAGAGGCATCAATAAGCTCAATAAAATTATGAGGGAGTATTTTTGATGCCAAACCTACGGCAATACCTTCTACTCCTTGTGCCAATAAAAGTGGAAATTTTACAGGCAGGGTAATAGGTTCCCGGTTACGCCCATCGTAAGATGATTTCCAAGAAGTAGTTTTGGGGTTGAACACAACGGCTAGAGCAAATTTTGACAAGCGTGCTTCAATATAACGAGGAGCAGCAGCACGGTCTCCGGTAAGAATATTCCCCCAGTTTCCTTGAGCATCTATTAATAGGTCTTTTTGACCAAGGTGCACCAAAGCATCGCCAATACTGGCATCGCCATGAGGATGATATTTCATGGTATTCCCTATAATATTGGCCACTTTATTATAGCGACCATCATCCATTTCGCGCATGGAGTGTAAAATACGGCGGTGAACAGGCTTTAATCCATCGTGTATATCGGGAACAGCTCTTTCCAGAATAACATAGGAGGCGTAGTCTAAAAACCAATTCTCGTACATGCCCGATAAGTGAATGGCGGTTTCCATTTCGCCACGATCATCTTCTTCGTTGGTATTTACAGATTCAGGGTTTAGCTCGTTATCCTCTTGTATGTCTTTGTTATCCTCGTCCATTTGTTTCTATTGTATGTTTATTTCCAAAGCCGTAGTATGATAGTTTCCACAAAAATAAATAATATTGCGAGAACTACGAACCATTTCCATAGGCTTATACCTTGATCCATTTGAATAAGTCGTGAAGAAACCTGTTGAGTACTGGTATTGATTACTTGAAAATTACTTAATTTAAGTTCAGCTATCTGTTGTAAAAGCTCCTCTGTTGACCAAATAGAAAAATCTGATTCACTTCTATCATAGTTTACAGCTATTTGCTCAATCTCTTTTTTACGGAATTCTATTTTATATATTCCCTCTTGTGGCCATTTTATATTTATTAAAGCAAACTCGTTTTTATTCTTTCTTTTAATTTCCGGAATCCATTCTATTTCTCCTTGTTTAATATGTAAAACATCATCTGCCATAGTTTCATCTTTATCATCAGCCACAACCATTTCTAATGGCTTGCCAGAACCTATAGTTTCGTATAACTTTTTTTGTTGGTGAGTTTGCATAATCATTTGATAAAACACTGCCACAAACAAGGCATGTTCAGGAAATTGTGAATAGTCCAGAGATAAAGGTATGGCTAGTTGAAATAGTTTTCCTGTTTCTGTTTTAGTACTGGTTAATAAGGAAGCCCCCCCTTGAGTTTTTAATAATACATCCGATTTGGTTCCTGATAATATGGGGAAGTATTTATTTATATGAGGTAAGTCTACCTTTTGATTAGCCTCCGTTTTTTTCATTTGTTTATCAAAAACACGCTCGTAAAAACTTAAGTTCTTATCAATATTATCTATTCGTGTAGCTACAGTATCCAACCCGCCATAGAGCGGGGCCTTTAACTGACTCAACCATTTATTCAGTTCTCCTATTTTTCCATCGCTGGGTGGAATAAGCAATATTTGTCCACCTTTTAATAAATACTGATTAAGCACATTCTGTAAACCACTACTAATGTTTTGTAATTCGTTGAGAATTATTAAATCCTGGTATTTGAGTTCTTTATAATTTGGTGAATTAGTAGGATAACTAGTCCACTCAATCATGCTGTCGTTTTTAAATAAATGATTTAAGTAGGGGTTTGAACTTCCTTCATAAATCATGGTTGTTTTAAACAGGTTTTTTACATTAAAAGTAAAGAATAAACGATCATCAAAAATAATTGGATAATCATCTAATTCTACTCTTCCTTTATAACTGCCCGTTTTTTTATTAGTGAATGATAATTGAATAACTTTGCTTTTTTGTGGCTCCAAATCAATGGAAACTACAGCTTTTTGTTCGTCTTCTATAAATAATCTTAAAGGAATATTGCTTGATAATTCGTTTCCACTATTACTCACTTTTACAAAAAGTACAGAAACAGTTTGAGGAAGTTGAACAGGATATTCAAACCAAATACTATCAACAGAAATATTATTAACCGGATTGTTCTGAAGTGGTATTAAACGAACCATGAGATTAGTATCTGCTGCCATTTGATGACTTAGTGTCATATTTTTTTGATAATCAGACAATAGGTATAAAATGGCCTTTTGCTTGGTGGCAAGCTCCTCTCTTAGCATGGCTTCTCTTTGTAAAATATGGCTTACAGATTGTTGCAAATGAACCGCTTGGACACTCATAATATTTTGGGTCATTTCCATCTTATTAAACCACCTATGATGCTTACCCAGCATATCATTGGTAATTAAATGAAATTTATCGTCATTTTTGTAAGAATCGAGAATATTTAAGGCCATATTTTGAGCCTCATTTAATAAAGTCCCACTTTCACCTAAATGAGTCATGCTAAATGAATTATCGAGATATATACTAATATATTGATGCTCTTGTTTAGTGAGTTTGCTTTGTTTGTTGGGAATAATGGGATGTGCAAATGCCATTATAATTGCTACTACTGTTAAAATACGAAACAATAAAATTACCAAATGTTTAATTTCGGACTGTTTTTTTGTTTTCTTATGTATGCTTTTAAGCATTTGTACATTAGAGAAATATACTTTCCTATATCTTCGAAAGTTGAACAGGTGCACCAAAATAGGTATGATGACTGCCAATAATCCGTATAATATATTTGGATATAAAAACTCCATAAAAATGCTTGTGATTTATCGAAAAACCACAAATGTAATTGTTTTCAGTGTATTGGGATAAAGATTCCTGAAAAGATTTTAACAGGCGTTCTTCTGTATGCTTAAATCAAAGAAACATCGCAAACAATATCTAATAAGGCCGGGCCCTGATAATCTCTTATTTTTATCATTGCTGATTCTAGATCTTCCAGCTTCTCAACTCTTATACCTAAAGCGCCACAATTATTTGCATAATCGGCAAAATTAGGATTCTGTAAGTTTGTTTGCCACACCTCCAATTCAGATATTCTTTGTTCTTTAGAAATTTTACCTAATTCAGAATTATTAATCAATATATGCTTAATAGGCATGTTATATTTTACTAGTGTGGTTATTTCTGCTAAATATTGACCCAATCCACCATCGCCAGAGACAGACCAAACCGGACGTGTGTTTTTTACTGCAGCCCAAGCTCCCATAGCAGCAGGAAGTGCAAAACCTATTGATCCTAAGTAGCCTGACATTAATATAGACTGGTTTTTACATTCAAAATACCTTCCAAAAGAGTATGTATTATTTCCTACATCAACAGAAAGAACAGCATTTTCAGGAGTTATTTTATTCATGGCGTTAAAAACCGCAATAGAACTTATTCCTTTTCCAGTATCGTCTTTTAATCGCTTATTTTTTTCTTCTCTCCATATTCGCCATCTGTATGCTATTTCGCCCCTTTGATCAATTGTTGATACTTTATCAACTAAACTTTTTTGCAATAGTTTACAGGTAACACCAATTTCGCCCCATAATGCCACATCTACTTTATGGAATTTGCTTAAAGCCATAGGGTCAAAATCAATATGTATAATGGGTTTTTTTGGTGTTATTCCGGTATGATTGGAGAATGATGAACCTAAAACAATCAGTAAATCACTTTCGTTCATAAACCAAGAAGCTATAGGTGTACCACTTCTGCCCAAAACACCACATGCCAAAGGATGCGCATCGGGAATTAATCCTTTGCCTTTGAAAGTAGTAATAACAGGACTGTTCATGGCTTCGGCTATTTTAATAATTTCCGGCATAGAATATCTAGCACCGTGCCCAATAATAATAACAGGCCTTTTAGCTTTTGTTATCATTCCTATTGCTTTTTCAAGCATTTCTTGAGGAGGAGAAATAGTAAAAGGACTTATTCTACCTTCTGGAGTTTGTACTTCTTCATCAAGAGGCTTAGCAGTAAATTGCACTTCGTCAGGAAAAGTGATATGAGAAACTTCGCGTTTTACGAGTGCGTGCTTTATAGCTTGAGCCATGAGTTCGCTGTGTTTGCTGTCTTTTTGAACGGCATGGTTAAACTCTGCCACTGTTTGAAAAGCTTTCACTAAATCTACTTCTTGAAAAGCTCCTGTTCCCAAAACCTGAGTATTCACTTGTCCTGTAAGGGCTAATAGAGGAACTCTATCAACTTTGGCATCCCACATACCGGTAAACATATTAGTAGCCCCGGGACCTGCAATACCAAAACATGCAGCCGGTTTTCCGGTAAGCTTGGCATATCCGCTTGCAGCAAATGCAGCAGCTCCTTCGTGCCTAATTCCTATATATTGTAATTTCCCTTTGTCTTCTAGTCTACGCATGGCATCGGCCACGCCAAGATTACTATGCCCTACCATTCCAAACACAGTATCTACACCCCAATTTACCATAGTTTCCATCATTACATCGGATATGGTTGCTTCGTGGGGTGGTTCTTCCATTAAACCCACATAAACGGCTCCGCCTTCTTCTTTTACTTGATAAGCTTCTACTCCATCATCAAAACCCGGAGCTTTTCCTGTACAAGGATGATAATCCCAACCATGCCAGGGGCAGCGTAAGATTCCGTTCTCTATACTTCCTTCTCCCAAAGGGCCTCCCTGATGAGGACATCTATTATCCAAAGCACACATTTTTCCTTCAAAATTAGATAATGCTATTTGTTTATGACCAGCAGTAACGGTAGTAATGCGGCCTTCGGAGATTTCGTTCTTGTTCTCAAGAACTTTATACCAAACTAATTTCTTGCTCATGGTTTTAGGTGTTTAAAGATAAAATATTGCTTTTAAAAAAAGGTAAAGATTTACTTCCAAAAAGGGCATATACTTCCTTTGGAATGCCAATGTCGGCAATATAAATACTTGTTGATGCAGGAAGTTGATAGAGGAGTGATTTAGGTGCAGCCAAAGTGAGAACTTGATTAGCGTGAAAATAGGGTGATTGTATATTTCCTAAAAACCCTGTGGGTATATCCAAAGATATTTTTATTGCTGTAGTGCTATTGGCTTTATTTAATCTATCTGTAAGAGCAGGTCTGAGAGGTAATTTTTGCGAAAACCCCAGATAGGCGTCTACCCAAATATTGGGTTTGGTTATTATCCCCACCTTCGCACCAAACTTAATGGCTCTTTGTAATTGTGATTTGGGTATCTCTTTGGTAATTTCGGTAAATGAATCAATAAATACTGAATATCCCCAAGCAGCTAATCGACGAGCAGCTACTAAACCTCCCCCTCCATTATTGCCATTTCCAACTCCTATTAATATCGTTTGCTCAATACTAGCTTGGTGAGCCACAAAATTGGCCAATTGTAAACCGGCATTCTCCATCATGAGTTCAATAGGAAGGTGGAAGTTATTTACAGCATGATAATCCATTTCTCTAAAACGCTCCAAACTAAATGCTTGCTCTTTAGAGAATTGAATACTTGGATATTTCATTATCTAAATTTTAAAATATTGACTTAAAATTTTAATTCCAGATTGATAAAAATCTTGAACTATTTGATGTTGTACGCTTGCTGATTTTACTTTCAAAATATCTGATTGCTTAAGTATGGCGCCATTCCAATTTGGCATCATCCAATTACCCACAGTTAATTCATCGGGTTTAGCTAATTCTTTAATAGGTTCTGCCGACCAAAAACTTAGGTAATAATAGGGTTCGTTAACCATGCTATCGGGAATGGCTAGTCCTAAGCCTATTGACTGTATTAACTCGCCCTTCGCATTGTGAGCTATGGGGATGAATGAACCTGTATCGAAATGATGTGGCCACACTTTAATATCTTCCTTTAGATGATGTTTTTTTCTTATTTCATTTAGGATTAACTCAGCATTACTTCTATAGGCGGCATTTTCGTTAAAATAGTCTTCTTCATCAATAGTAAAAATAGCGTTTTTAGCCAAAGGGTGCTTAGGGATTTTATAATGTAGCTCTTTTTTGAATTTGCTTACATCTATTCCTGCAGCCCATAATATATCTCTTAAAATGTCAAAGGATTTGTCCATTGTTTTTCCTTCAAGAGCAAATTGTTTTACTTTTTCAAAATCCTTATTGAGTAATAAAAGATACATGTTTGATAAATTAAGAGCTATGTGATACCCTTTGCCCAACTCATTGCCTATCAACAAGTTTCGTTTGGAGTCATATTGCATGTTTGTATTACTATCGTCTGCTTGTTGCTCAATTAAATGGCGACCTGCCATAGCAATAAGTTGGGAAGCATAATGCTGTTGTTGTAAAGCATCGTGAATGCCCTTATTAAAATCTTGCTTTAGTGGTGTCCATTTTTTTGCCAGTATGCTCATGCCTTGTTGTTTTTGATGTTTATTAACTTATTTAAGCCCTCATCAGCTAAATATTTCTAAAGATACACTTATTTTACTATCTGAACTCCTCGCCAAAAAGCAACATAGTTTTTAAGTTTTTCTGCCAATTCTCGTGGGTCGGAATAATACCATGCTGCGTCCTTATTTGTTGCTCCCTCTACTACTACATCGTAATAAGAAGCTGTTCCTTTCCAATGACAAACTGTACTGGTTTTGCTATTGACTAAAAATTCTTTATTGATTGATTCTGGAGGGAAATACTGATTGCCCTCTACATTGATAGTTTGATTACTTTCTGCTATTACTTTTCCATTATAAATTGCTTTCATTTCTCTTGTGTTAATTAAATTATTATTAATGATTAAATATGAGAAAGTTACTCGCAATTAAAAAAACATTACTATTGAACTTTTATTACCAATAACTTCTAATCAATAGTCGTGTTTGATGTATTTTTCTTACACTGAGTATTTATTTACGCACTTTACATTGAAACCTATGCTAAATAGTGATTTACTCTGATGAAGGCAATACCCTCCACAAGGAATTGCTATAATAGTTTTGACTATCATGGTAATTCTTAATAACTTCAAATCCTGAGGATTTAGCCAAATTATCAATCATTTCATGGTCATATTTTTGAGACATTTCCATATAAATAGACTCCCCTTTGTTAAAGGATATATTCTTCATTAATTTCCGAATAAACACTTCTTGTTTTTTAAGGCTTAAAAGATAGCTTTTGGCTGTTCCACTTTCAGAGTCGTAGGTTTCAATATGTTGAAAATCGTTCAAAGTAAAATCAGCATTTAATTCTCTATTTATTCTACGAAGAAGATTTAAATTAAAAGCAGCGGTATGTCCATGTGGATCATTATAAGCTTTAAGAATTAAGTCTTTGTCTTTCTTTAAATCGAAACCTATTAACAATAAATCTTTAGAATGCATAACGGCTTTTAATTCATGTAAAAAAGCCAATGCTTTGTTTTGGTTAAAATTTCCAATATTTGAACCTAAAAACAAAATAATTTTAGGTGATTTATCATTCGTGTTTAAATCGCCAATAAGTTTAAAATAATCACCTATTTGACCATCAACATTCAGCATGGGGAGTTCTTTTTTTAAAGTAATAAGAAGTTTCTTAACTGCATCTTTCGAAATGTCGATTGGAATGTATTTAAAATCTACCTGCTGTTTAAGAAAATAGCTGAGAAGAATTTTTGTTTTTAAGCCATCTCCTGCTCCTAACTCTATCAGTTCAAAATGACTCTTGGGTAAGTGTGAGAGTATTCCACCTTTATGGGTATTAAATATTTCTAATTCACAATTGGTGAGGTAATATTCAGGCATTCCCATAATATCTTGAAAAATTCGGCTTCCTTCATCATCATAAAAATATTTTGAATATAGATGTTTTGGTGAGGATGATAGACCTTGCAATATATCTTTTTCAAACTCTGTTATGCTTATTTGTTGTTCCATTATATTATATTATTAACCACAAAGACGTGCTTTATGATGGTGATAAATAGTGTTTTATTGGAGTTCTTTTGGTTTAATTGGGAATTCCTGTTTCAAAGGGGTTGTTGGGGTCATTACTCCACTCAAACCAACCTCCGTCAAATACTGATACTCTGGGCCAACCCATAAGCCAAGCGTTATAGAAAGCCTCGCTACCACGCCACCCGGTACCGCAATAAAAAGCTAAATGTTTATTGGGAGTAATGTTTATTCTTTTCCAGATTTCTTCAACCTCATGAAATTCTCTGGTAGTATGGTCTACATTTCTGTAATTCTCCATATGATAGGCATCGGTACCACAATCGCCAAAAATAGCACCGGGAATTCTGCCTTTTTTTACTATATAATTATAGCCACTTACTTCGCCAATATACTCGGGCCAGCTTCGTGTACAAACCAGTTCAGCATTTTTAGATTTAAGCATTTCTTTAGCTTCGGGAACATCAACAATGATTTGTGGCTTTGCAGGTATTTGAACGCCAAATTCACTTACCGGTTTTTTTGTCACATCATCAGTCTTGATATCAAATCCGGCATCTATCCACGATTGAAAACCGCCATTCAGCACTCTAACATCCTTTACTCCTGCATACATCATAATCATAGCGTTTCTAATGGCACCAATATGTCCGGCAGCACTTCCTGGAAAGTCGCTGGCATTATCAGGAGCCATAAATTTACCATAAAGAATAACGGTAGTATCCGATGTTATTCCATGTTGTTCCAATGCTGCTTTTAATTCTTCGGGAGACCTTCTATTCCAGGTTTCAGGAGCCTCCAAAGCCAAGGTATCCATATCAATAGCTCCGGGGATATGGCCACTTAAAT
>Ga0256826_1001033_pt1 | contig 17277 bp, 16 predicted proteins | sample CV79metaG_FD_185975 | JGI IMG/M metagenome (GOLD analysis project Ga0256826, IMG submission 185975) | Hydrothermal vent microbial communities from East Pacific Rise, Pacific Ocean - CV79 | ecosystem: Environmental > Aquatic > Marine > Hydrothermal vents | place: Pacific Ocean: East Pacific Rise...
AACAACAATATACTAAACAACACCCTAAACTCAATCGCAATGATTGAGGGTGTATTCGTGAGTGAGTGGGATAAGTACAGTACTTTGCAAAGTATTAGACTTATATTTGACAAATTTAACTTAGATACTTTTATAGATGAGTATGAATTTAATGATAGTGAGTACAAACAGTATTTTAAAAAGTTCGTCAAATATCAAAATATAGATGTTCATAAGAGAATCAAACAAGAGTTTAAAGAGAGAGGAGAATAAAATGACATTAAACACATTTATAAAAGAATCCGAAGAAATACAGAAAAATGCGAGTTTAAAAGATAAACTACATATCAAATTAAAGGACTTGTTTTCAGTAATTGAAAACTACGAAGAGAGTGGAGAAATTAGAAAAGATGATTTTGATAAGATTGACACTTTTAAAAAATATGTTAAGCATTTTATCGATGAGGAAGAGAGAAGAAAAGAGGGGGTATAAAACCTCTCTTTCTAAGCTGTTTCTGTCAACTCCTGAGCAATCATCTCAGCTTGCTTCAACACAGTTTCAGTAGCTAGTTTTTGCATATCTGGCGGATAACCAAATTGTCGTAAAGTTCGCTTAACAATAACTTTCAGTTTAGCTCTAACACTCTCCTTGATAGTCCAATCAATAGAAGCATTTGCTCTTACTCTCTCTGTTAAAACAACAGCAAGTTCACGAAGTACCTCTTTTTCCATTACCTCTTTAGCACTATCATTGTTAGCAATAGCACTATAAAAAGCATACTCAAAATCAGTTAGTCCCATCTCTTTTGGCTCTTCATCCATGCGATGAATATCTTTACTAAGGTTTATGAGTTCTTCTATAACTTCAGCCGCAGTTATTATCTTGTTATGGTATTTTTTGATAGAGTTTTCTAACATCTCCATAAGAGATTTACTCTGTACAAGATTTGTTTTTTGTCTTGTCTTTATCTCATCGTTGAGTAACTTTTTGAGAACTTCAAGGGCTATGTTTTTATGCTTCATCCCTGCAACTTCCATTAAAAACTCTTCAGAGAGTATGGAAATATCAGGTTTTTTAATTCCAGAAGCATCAAAAATATCTATCACCTGTTCAGTTACAAGTGCTTTATCTATAACTTGTCGTATGGTTGTTTCTAACTCTTCATCAGTTCTACCGCTACCAGAACTATCAAACTTAACAAGTCGTGCTTTTACTGCTTGGAAAAAAGAAACTTCATCTTTTACATCCATCGCTTCATCGTGGGGAACTGCTATTGCAAAAGCTTGTGAGAGTGCTGTTACTTCATCAATGTATCTTTTCTTACCATCTTCAAGACCTAATATATGCTCTTCTGCTTCAAGTATTAAAGATAGTTTCTCTCTTGTGTCCGCTTCAAAATAATTTTCATACTCAAACCCATGATACATTTGAGATACTACTTCTAGTTTTTCAAGCATAAGTGCAACTGCTTGTTCTTGTGCTAATGCAGGGTCACCTTTTCCTCCACTATCACTATAAAAAGAGAGAGCCTTTTTCAAATCACTTGCAATACCAAGATAATCAACAACAAGTCCAGCAGGTTTATCTTTGTAAACTCGATTAACCCTTGCTATGGCTTGCATAAGGTTATGACCTTTCATAGGTTTATCTATGTAAAGTGTGTGCATAGATGGGGCATCAAATCCAGTTAGCCACATATCTCTAACTATTACAAGTTGAAGTTCATCATTAACATCTTTCATACGGTTTGCTAAATCTCTTCTTTGTTGCTTAGTTGTATGATGTTTTGCCAACTCTGGACCATCACTAGAACTTGCAGTCATAACTACTTTTATAACACCCTTAGTTAAGTCATCACTATGCCAATCAGGTTTTAGTCTAATTATCTCTTTGTAAAGTTCAGAAGCGATTCTTCTACTCATAGCGACTATCATACCCTTACCATCAAAAACTTCTTGTCGTTTTTCAAAGTGAGAGACTATATCTTGTGCTACCTCTTTAACTCTATTTTCACTCCCTATAAGTGCTTCAAGTTGAGTCCATTTTGCTTTTGTTTTTTGAGTTTCGCTTAGTTCATCAGCTCCAAGTTCGTTATCTAACTCTTTTACAAGTTCTTTACCCTCATCACTCAAAGTAATCTTAGCAAGTCTACTCTCATAGTAAATCTTAACAGTAGCCCCATCTTCAACTGCTTGTGAAATATCGTAAATATCTACATAATCACCAAATACAGCAGGAGTATTTACATCTGAACTTTCAATAGGTGTACCAGTAAATCCAAGGTAAGTAGCATTTGGCAGGGCATCTCTAAGATACTTAGCAAATCCATAAACAATTTTTTTACCTATAACATTTCCATCTTTGTCTTTTTCATCAACTGTTTTAGGTTTAAATCCGTATTGTGTACGGTGTGCCTCATCTGCTAGAACGATTATGTTTCTTCTATCTGAAAGCTCATCATAAATATTTCCCTCTTCAGGAGAAAATTTCTGAATGGTGGCAAATATAACACCACCACTAGCCACTTTAAGGAGTTTCTTTAAATGTTCTCTATCATCTGCTTGTATAGGTTCTTGTCTTAGGAGTGAAGCGGAACTTGCAAAGGTATCAAAGAGTTGGTCATCTAAATCATTTCTATCTGTAATAACAAGAATAGTAGGGTTATTTAGTGCTAAGACTATCTTACCAGTATAAAATACCATAGAGAGTGATTTACCACTCCCTTGTGTATGCCAAACTACACCACCTTTTTTATCGCCATCAATTGCACTCGCTTTTGTGGTTCGCTCTACTGCTTTGTTGACTGCATAGTACTGATGATAAGCTGCTAACTTTTTAACTGTCTCTATGGTGGTGATACCTGTCTTATTATCTTCTTTGGTACTTTTCTCATACACTATAAAGTTACGAACTAAATCTAAAAGAGTTACAGGATTTAACATCCCCGTTATCATAGTTTCAACTTGAGATATTAACTTAGAAGCTTCACTTTTTCCATCTGCACTTTTCCAAGCCATAAAACGAGTTAAACCTGCACTTATAGTTCCTGCTTTTGCTTCTAATCCATCACTGATGATACAAAAAGCATTGTAAGTAAAAAGAGAGGGGATAACACTTTTATAGGTTTGTATCTGTTTATATGCAGAGCCAATAGTCGCATTTTCATCTACTGGATTTTTCAGTTCCACTACTACAAGCGGTAAGCCATTGACAAACAAAATCAAATCAGGTCGTTTGTTGATACCATTTTCTATGATAGTAAACTGGTTTGATACTATAAAATCATTGTTAGACACATCATCAAAATCTATGAGCTTCACTATTTCCCCACGAGTAATACCATCTTTTTGGGCTTCAACAGTTATACCCTCTGTAAGCATTTTATGAAAAGCTTCGTTATCTGTTAAAAGTTCGGTGCTTCTTAGCCTTTGTACTTCTTTTATAGCATACTCTATAAGGTCATAATCTAAAGTAGGGTTGATAGCAATAAGTGAGTTTTGAAGTTTCTCTTTTAAGATAACATCTTCAAAAGATTCTCTCAAAGGAGTATCGCTATCAGGTGCTATGTTTGGAGCATAAATATAGTTGTAGCCTTGTTTTTCTAAAAGTTCAATGGCAAAAAGTTCTATTTCATTTTCGGTTATTTTAGTCATTATTTACATTTCCAATATTGAATTTGCAAGTCTTTTCTCTGGTTGGATATTAGTTGTATAGTATCGTTGTTCTATACCAAATAATACTAGCTTTAAATGTTCTTCAGTTTCAATTACAAACATATTTCCATTTACAGGAACAGATACACAGTAAGATTTTGTATAATTGACAACTTGAACTATTTCAGCATTAGAAAAACTATTCAATGTATCTATTGCCATGGCTATTCTTCTTCTATTAGCAGGTTTAACATTACTGGTTGTAAAACTTGTACCTAATGAGATAAAACTATTACTGAAAAAAGTATTGACTTCTGTTTGAGTAGCTGTTCTATATAACGATTCAATACCTCTAAATATTTGCTTAATTTTAACAATATCCTTAAAGTATAAAACATCACTATTCTTATCATAGACTGCATCAATCCATTCATTTATAACTATAATTGGTTTATTAGTTTGTAGTGTTGGCGAATCTGTTATCTTAAACCATTTTTTAGATAACAACTGATTTGTAGACATTTTTTGGAATAGATATAAATTATTTTGCTTACTGCAAAGATATTTAATATCTTCATATTTATCAGTTGTTATTTGATTAAAACTAGTTCCATTAAAAGTATTTTCTATTAATCCATTTTGATAATTTCTAGCTAAGAAACCATCTAGTTTAAACCATTCATCATCTTCAAGTTTATACTCTGGTGTATAGTTTTGTGTATTGGTTAAATCAGGAGTATCAAGTATATCATTGCTTGATGCCACAACTTTTAAAAATTCATTTGTTCTACCTTTTAATTTTGCCAGTAAATAATTCATTATTTTCCTTCTGTATCAATAAATGTATAGTTTGTAATTCTTTTTAGATGGCTAAAGTTTGCATTTTCGGTGGTTTTTAATTCTTTCTTTGTAATGAGTAATACCTTGACATTATTGCTGTTGATAACATAGAAAAATTTAAAGCCAAAAATAAAAAATATAGGGTTAAAATATGATATTCTTGAGTAATAAATAAATATTGCAATTATTCCAAATACTACAAAAAACATTTCAATATCAGGAACACTCAATGCTACAAAAAAGTATCCTAAGTAACTTGGTAAAAAAGCATCATTAGCTGGTTCAATATTAGTAAGAGTATCTTTTTCAATACTATCATTGGATAAAAAATTTATAAAATAAATACTTATAATAGATAGTAAAATAATACAAATAAAATAAAAAATATATGAAGATGCATTCAATAAGCTATAAAAATTATTACTTATAAATTCTATCAAAATATTTTGTCCAACTAGAAAAGAACAAATATCACAAAATATTGGTTCTATCCATGATAGTGTTACTTTTTTATGTATTGCAAATATCAAAAATGATAGTGATAATGAATTTATTATTAAAAATAATCTAAATATATATGACATTTACTAACCTTTTAATTTTTATACAATAGTTATTCATTATTGTCAGATATTCCATCATAAAAATAATCCAAAATATAGGAATCAAACTCATCAAATGAAGTAACTTTTTCTTTTATATAATCCATTCCAAGTTTATTAAATATTTCAATAATGGAATGTATATTTAATTCTTCCTCTTCAAAGTCAATAACTCTGGCAAGATGAATTTTTTTTGATAACATTCTTGGTAAACCGTATTCTTCTAGCTGATAAACTACTGATGGCAGAAAAGCATGAGATATTTTAGAAATAAATGGTGAAATATCAATATGCTTATCTTTAAATATTATTTTTTGCAAAATATTTATATCAGATAGTAATGCTGATAATTTGAAAGTTACATTTCTCTCAAGTTGAAAAAACATATCTATTTTTATTGATTTAGTGGAAAGTAAAGTTAATAACTCTGGAATTGTTTTAGTCCAATTTGAAGATAAAACCTTAGTAAAGTAAACAAAATCCGAATGTCTTGTATCCCATTTTCCAGCTTGTAGATTTATTGCTTTATATAATGGGTTATCCCATTTAGTAGAGCTACTATTTAAGTGAGATAAACCATTCCAAGAACGAGGATTATCTATCATATCAACAGCTATTTTTTCTATTAACTCTCTATTAGATTGAAAAGCATTTTCTTTAATAAGTTTGTCATAAATCTCTTTACCAAGTATATGATACATATTATCTTTATGCTCAATTATTTTAGAAATTTGTTCTTTTGTTAAATCTTTTTTATACTCTTCTTCATCCACATCTGGAATACTATTTTCAGGGAACTCTATTGTTAACTGAGTTGTATCTTCTAATGGTGGTTTGTCAAATAAGTAAACATGACCAACAAAATGTTTGAACATGCGACCACTTCTACCTATAATATTTTTATATGTAAAACTATTTAATTTATAAATTCCATTCTTGTTTTTCCAAACTATCACATTCTGAGCAGATGTATTAACACCCTCTATAATAGATGAAGTAGAAACTAAATTATTTAGACCTTGCTCATCTTCAAACATTTTAATTTGGATTTGGCTTAATGAACGGTGAAGTCTTCCATTATGAATACCCATACCTCTTTTTACTACTTTTGGTAAATTCCAATCTTTTTCATAGTTTGTAGCTAGCCATTTAGAAAAAAGCTTTAATTTTTTAGAATCACTTTTTGAAAAATGATTTTTGACTAGTTCGGATACGGTATTTATTTCTGTATATGTGCCAGCATAAATTAATGTTTTCGTATCCTTATGTTCATTAAGTATTTCTATAAGTTTTTCATTTTTAGTATTCGCAGTTATATCTTTATATACATCATGCCTTGATAAATAAACAGTATTAAAAGTCAAAGGTATAAATTCCATATCTTCAGTAAATAAATTAGAACTTAATTTTTCAATATTGGGAGCTAAGTAGTATTTCTGCTTTGCTTTTTTACCAAGTTTTAAAATCACTTTTTGAAGTGTTGATGACCGCTCTTTGTCAAAATCAAAACTAGCTTTATAAAACTCATCAATGACCAATAAATCTAAGTTTTCTATGACATCTATATAACCAATAGCTCTTTCTTGGGGAAAGATAAAAATATTTTTATCTGAAAGTTCAACATCAGTTGTTGTGATTATTTTATACTCAGAAGAGAATTTTTTATATATTCTTCTTCGTATTTCATCAGTCAAGGCAATTGTTGGAACTATAATTAATATGTTATCTGGTTTCTTTATTGATATATATGAGTCAATAACAAAGCTCTTTCCAAAACTTGTAGGAGCACTTATTGCAAGATTTTTACCATCTAAAAGCTTTTTTAATAAATTAGATTGTTCTCTATGAAGTGTTAAAGGCTGTTTATTACCTGTATCAACTTTAAAAACATCATACACAAGTCTATCTTCTAAGATTGCATTATCAGTATCAAGATAGGGGTATAATCCAGTAAGACGGATTAAATGATTAACTATTGGTGTATATTCAATTTGATTATGCTTTAAATAGTCAAGAAGTAATATTAATTGATTTCTGGCTCTATCATCATGATTAGCTTCAAGAAGATTGTTTATTTCTCTACATTGATTAAAAATATCCATCAGTCTTCATCTCTATCAAATATAGCTTTTTTATAAAATCTATCAACTAAATTTAATTTATTAGGAACTGGAAAAAGTATTAAATGAAATTTTATTTCTTTATACATATATACACTTGCAAATTTACTATCTTGCTTTTTCATAAATACTTCTGCTTTTTTAATATGTTCTTCTGCAATTTTTCTTTTATAGTCAGTAAAATCATCTGTATGACTATTTGTAATATTACATTCATGAAGTATTAGTATAGGAACATGTAGATGTTGTTTTATTTCATCCAATGAAATTCCATCAGAAAGTTTATGTTTAATATCCTCAAGTAAAGATTTGTCTTCGATAAGTAAATCCAAATCTTTAAGTGAAGTAACAATATTTAGTTCTTTTCTTAGTTTATCATCAATAAACATATTATGTACAGACTTAACAATTGAGTTGAGCCTTGCATCTTCAAGACTATTATAAAATTTTGCTTCTCCAAGCCAAAAAGAAAAAGTCCCATCTTCATTGAGTGTTATATGTATGCTATCAGCACCTTTTGCATAATCATTTCTATTTTGTTTATAAAATATTTTTGGAACAACTGGCAGTGCAGAATAATATTTTTTCATTATTCCATAAAGTAATATTTCTCCTATTTCACCGCCCTTTTCATCACCTTTTGAAAGTCTAAGGTTTTTCGCTGATTTAGTTATTACTGATTGCTCTTCACCAATTAATGCTTCTCTTTCTACTTGAGAAAGTGCAGTATCTTTAATATTGTTCCAAATAAAATGTTCAAATTGTTGTCTTCTCCATTTTCCACTCTCAAAACCATTTACTAAACTCAACAATGCTTTATTATTAGGGTCAATAGTATCATCAGATAAGTTTTGTAATGAGTCATCAACTACAACATCAAAAGTAACAGTAGTTCCAGCATGTGTAGTATATGTACTTATCAAGTTACAACCCTTACTACACCACTCATTAATTTAGGTAATAAAATATCTCTCATATTTTCAAGAGTTTTAATTTGCTTCGAGTTATTTTCCAACTTTTGCATAAGTGGAACTATCTGTTCATCCATAACTTTTATCTCATCAGCACTAGGAACAAAACACATAGCATTATCTAAGTCTTTTCGTTTTATATGCCCCATTGTTGTTGCATGAGCTTGTGCTATGGCTATAAATCTATCTAAATGATACTTACACCATTGATAATAAAACCATTTTGGATAATCATCTGAAGTTACTTTAAAAAGATGTTGATTTAAAATACATTTTTCACCATCCCATATTTTTACTATAAGTGAAGCTGACCAAGCAAATATCACATCTCCACTCTCTATAATATATTCAGGTTTTATGTCAGTTGTAGCCCAATCTGAACTATCACTTATCCCTGCTTTTAGGTCTTTGATTTTTAATACTGGTAATTTATCTACATCATTTTTTGGTGGAAACTTTTGACAAGCTAAACCATTTAAAAAGTTTGCAATCTCACTTAATGGCTTCTCTTCCCACTCATCCTTAACCTCTTCAATAAACCATTGTCTAAAAAGTGTTTGAATTAACTTTTCTATAATTTTATTTTGATGGTCTAATAAATTTAGTTTATTATCTAAATTACTTAGAGTATTGGCTATTGCGACTTGTTCCTCTAATGGTGGTAGTAGTATATCTACATTTTCAATTCTATTTGGTGCTGTATGTAGTATTTTTGTTCCTGTTGATGAGGCGAACAATGATTGATTAAACTGCTTGGAGAGAAAGAACCAATATAGAAATTTTTTATCTATAAAATTACTTTTAAAGATAACTTTCCCTAGCCGTTGATTATGTAAATATAACTTATTATCATTTGGAACAATACCAGGAATTCCTAATATCTCACCACCTTCAGTTTGACAAGTCATAATAAGTAAAATATCACCTGCTTTAAGTATGTAGTCTAGGGGATATTCACCTGTATAATATTTTATTTTGGTTGAATTAAATCTAAATCCACCAGTATATTTAAAATTTCCAATACTGACTAAAATTGGAGCATTATTTAAACTGTTTTCACTATGAAATTGGCTTTTAAATGCCCATCCATGTTTAATAGATATAATATCACCAAGTTTATGCTCTTTCCATTTATTCATTAATGGTTACCTTTGAGAGTGTACTGAGAATTTTCTGATTAAGTAAGTTTTCTTCTTTTATAGACTGTGTTAATTCATCTTCTAATTTTTTAAATATTTCTGAAAAATTGAAATTATCAATTATGCTTTCATTACCTACATACATACATACCCGGAGTAAGAACATAGTCCAGTTTTTGAACTTCCTCTAATGATGTAGACTTACAAAAACCTTCTACATCATCATAATTAATATTACTCTTCCAATTATGGTAGACACTTGCTATATATGTTGTATCAGAAGAACTAAACTCTTTAGTTCTTCTGTTAATAAGTTTTCCAATATGTAGTGCATCTATAAATAATATATTTTTAGTTTTTCGTCCTCTTTTAATAAACCAAATTGAAGCGGGAATTTGAGTATTTAAAAACAGTTTCGCAGGTAAATTCACAATACAATCAATAAGATTAGCATCAACAAGTGATTTTCGTATTTTATCCTCACCTCCTGAATTACTTGTTAAGGAACCTTTTGCTAAAACAAACCCTGCTGTTCCAGTTGGTGCTAAGTGATAAAGAAAGTGTTGTATCCATCCATAGTTTGCATTTCCCTCTGGTGGTACTCCATACTTCCATCTTCCATCATTTCGTAGTAGGTCACCGCTCCAGTCTGAAACATTAAAAGGTGGGTTGGCTATGATAAAGTCTGCTTTTAAGTCTTTGTGGGCATCGTTTAAAAATGAGCCTTCATTGTTCCACTTTACTTGTGAGCTGTCTATTCCACGAATGGCAAGGTTCATTTTTGCTAGTCGCCATGTTGTTTGGTTTGACTCTTGTCCGTAGATAGATATATCGTTTATCTTTCCTTGGTGTTCTGTTACAAATTTCTCAGACTGTACAAACATACCACCACTACCACAACAAGGGTCAAATACTCTACCTTTGTATGGCTCTAACATCTTTACAAGAAGTTCAACTACACTTTTTGGAGTGTAAAATTGCCCACCTTGTTTACCCTCAGCAAGTGCAAACTCACCCAAAAAGTACTCAAACACATGACCAAGTACATCAGCACTTCTAGCTTTAGCATCTCCAAAGGCTATGTTTCCTATGAGGTCTATAAGTCCACCAAGAGATTTACTATCTAAGTTATCTCTTGCAAACACTTTAGGAAGCACACCTTTAAGTGAGTTATTCTCTTTCTCTATGGCATCCATAGCTTCATCAACAATTTTTCCAATATTTGGTAGTTTGGCATTTGAAAGAAGAAATGACCATCTAGCAGTAGGTGGCACAAAAAAGACATTTTCAGCTTTGTACTCATCTCTATCTTCAGGGTCAGCACCCATCTCTTCTTCAGCTTTGAGTGAATTATAGAGTTCTTCAAAACTATCAGAGATATACTTTAAAAACACAAGCCCCATCACCACATGCTTATACTCTGCGGCATCGATATTTTTTCTAAGCTTATCTGCGGCTTTCCATAGTTGTTTTTCTATCGATTCTTCTTGTTTTGCTTTTGCCATTATTAACTACCAAACCTAATATGATTTATTTTGTTCTATTATAGCTTGTGTTCATAAAGAGAGAAGTTAAAGCGGAAAATGTTTCAAAACAACAACTCTTGATTATCGCTTAAATTAAACTCATTTGTCTCACAACATGCTCCGTACTCTTTCGTAAAAAGTTTATAAATTGAGTACATGTCATTGATTAAGTCTTCAATATCTAATCGGATAAGTTTTCTTTGGTCTTTTTTAACTTCAGCTTCTAGTTTTGATAATCTTTTTGATATTGTAGTTTTAATGTTTTTATTGATATAGATAAGATATTGAACTATTAGATTAAAAGTTAGTTTTTGCTCTACTGAGATTTCAACAAATAAATCTCCTCTTTTTACAACTTTTAGGAGTTCTTCTATCATTTCTTTAGAGGGAGTATCAGTAGTATTTGAGAAGTCAGAACCTTGATAATAATCTTTACAACTACCCATAAGATTATCTATTACCCATTTATAGTTATCGTACATAGCATTGATAGATGTGTCAATTTCACTTTTAAGATTTTTTCTACTATCTATTAGTTTTTCAGACTCTATCTCTTTAAGCTGTTTTGTGATGGATGATTTTAAACCTATCATCGTTTTTAAATTTAAATCAACTAGGACTTTAGCAACGATTTTAATCTCTACTTCTGTTGTAGTTGATATATCGCTAATTGTATTGTTAAGTTTTACTAGTCTATCTATCTCACTTATTTGTTCTTCTGTTACACCAAACATAATACCCCTTTGTAAATTATTACTGAGTATTATAGCCTGACATAGTTTACGATACTAATAAGTCTCTTTTTTGTACATATGTATAAAGTGTAGATTGAGAACCATATCCAAGATGTTTATCTACAATCTTTTTATAGCTAAGTCCAAGTTCAAGCAGTTCAACAATTTTTTCTTTATCTTTATCAAAAATACTTTTTTGGATTACACCTGTTGGCTTACCAAGTTGTATACCTCGGTCTTTTAAACCTTTGAGTGCTTCTTTTGTTCTTTGGCTTATCATATCTCGTTCAAACTCACTAAACATAGATAACATTGTAATCATCATTTTGTTCATGGGGTCACTCTCTGTAATAAAGAGATTTTGTTTGAGTATGCGAACTTCAACACCTTTTTTTAAAATCATATCTATAAGGTTGATAACTTCGCCAGTATTTCTACCAAGTCGTGATAGTTCTGTTACTATGAGCATATCGCCAATACTTAGTTGTTCTAGCAGTTCATCTATTTTTCTTGCTCTTGTATCTTTACGAGAAGATATTTCAATCTCTATGGTAGTATCGATTGTGAGATTATTTAAGTCGCAGTATCTTTGTATTTCGTCTTGTTGGTGTTTGATTGTTTGAGTGTCTGTGCTAACTCGAATGTAAGAAAATATCATAGGGAAGTGCCTTGTTCTGATTTAATGTTATTATACTATTAAATCAGAATAAAGTGAAGGGGTTTGTGGGAGGGTAAACCACCATATTTTAAAGGGGTTTAATGGTGGTTAAGTTAGGAGAGTGAAAGTGAGGGGACAATTGTCCTTTCAAAACATATATTCAATATAACTATCATATTTATCAAATACTTTTAATATATTTTGTAAACCAATAAAAGTGGATTCTTTTCTATTGTGCTGTAAATAAAATTTTAATTTTTCACTGCTTAATGAGGTAATCATTAATTTTGCAAGTCTATATGTGTTTTGATTGATTCCCTCTATTCCACCATTCAAAATTAGGTAGTCTAATGCGGTAAATTTTGATTCTGTTATATCAGTAATATCTGCACCAGCCTGTATAAATAGTTCAGCAACTTGTGAATAAAATGAAAAGTTTTTATCATTCCAAAATATTTTTATAACAACATATGACAATAATGTTTCTTCATTATCCATATACTTATCCCAATAGATTAAATTATTTGGATTAGCACCATTATCCAGTAAAACTTGAATATTTTTAAGAACCTCTTTTTCTTTTTGCGAAGAATCCCAAAAAGGGTCATAGTCATGGATAGTTGCCTTCAATAAAAGCTCATCTAGTCTTTCATTTTTTGTAAGTTTATTCATGGTTACATTTCCTTGTTTTAAAAGTAAAATTGAAGGGACAATTGTCCTCTCAACTTAATAGATATTTTTATTATCGAGTAAAGCTTCCTCATACATTTCAATCTCTCTATCAAAAGGTATGCTTACTTTATCTAGATGTCGTTTGAAATTTATGGATTGAATAGATTTATCATGGTCAAAAGGAACAAGTTCTTTTAGCTGTGATATAAAATCCTTTAAATTAGTGTTTATATCAATAAATTCAATCTCGTGTTGTAAAAACTTTTTAAATTCATTTACCGTAGTAAACTTTTTTTGTAGTTGCTGTCTATATTGATTTCTCTTGCTCAAGCTTAGAACATTAAATGGTTTTAACTTATTCATTAGTAATGCTTTATGAGTAAGTGCATTTGTAAATCTAAAGTGAAAACCTTCTTCTATTTGTTTTTGGTTTTCAATTTTTGCATTTTTTTGTATCAACTTTTTTAGTTTTGATAAACAAAGGTCTACTGCAGGTTTTGTAGATAAATATGCATTATTAGTTTTACTATCACTAAAGTAAGTAGGTGTAATATAGTCTCTATATATAAGACTTCCAATATTGTCAATATCAAAACCAAGAATTTCTTCTAGCTTAATAGAAGTTACACCAAAGATTTCATAAATATAGGTAGACACTAAATTTACAATATCGACATGACAGAACACTTTGTCTTTTTCATAGAATGAGTCTAGTTCATCTCGTAAAATGTATTTTTTCTTCTTTTCAAGTAGCACAGAGTTGCCTATCAAGTTGTTCTCCAATAATATTTCTATATCTTTTGGCATAAAATGATAATATAACTCTGTTTCTTCAAAATCTTTTCTAATGTCAATTGCATCCATATAATCTTCTTTTTGATATGGTCTTCCATCTTTACTTTTATGTTCAATTAGCCAGTTATCAAACATAGATGGATGAATATATAGTATATTTGCAAAAGAACGAGATTTTAAAAGTTTTCTTTTGACTAAGTCTTGTATAAAGTTTTTAGTAACATGAGTATTTTCAAAATACTCTTGATATTCTTTAGTAGCAACCTCAATGGACTTTAGTGGTAGATAACTATCTACTGTATTAGAGTAAGGCATTTTAGCCTTCCTCTGTTTTTGATTCTGCTTTAGCTACATCATATAGCTTATCATTTTTAACTATAACTCTCAAATCAGCTAATTCCTCTAAAAGAGCTTTAGAGTCATCTATTTGAGCTTGCAGTAAAGCTATAATTGCAGATTTTTCTTGACTCAATAAGCTCTCATACTTTGCAGTTTCCATATTTTTAGGTTTTAATTTAGCTAACACTTCTTTGGCTTTATCATCATTATTTTTTTTCTCAGCCTTAGAAACTTCAGCTCTTTCCTCTCTAACACTTGTTAAAGTTTCTTTATCCATTTCAAGAATTTTTATAAAAAGTTCATCTGTTTTAGCAGGCTTAGCTCTCGTAATTGCAGCCATTGTTGGTTCAGGCATTTTATCAATTTGTTCAACAGTCAGAGATGTAACTCTAGTATCTTCAACAAGTAGCGATAAGTTTTCTTCAATCTTACCTGCTTCCTTATTTTTTGTTGACATACCTTGAGTGTAGTTCTCAATTGATTCAAGTGTTAAAATTAGTTTAATGTGTCTTCCCACTTGCTTTTTAATCATCACTTTATCAGTAATAAAAGTGTAAAACTCATTTTTAAGTTCTCTTTTAGTCTCTAATAAATAGGTTGCCAGCTCTAACTTTTCTTTTAAAGTTACTTTTTGACCTGTATTTACTTTATCAAAAAGTGTTTTTACATGTTTAGCTCTAGCCAATTTATCTGATTTTGATAGGACAATTGTCCCCTCAACTGTATCAGTATCTGGTGTGTTGTCAGTAGTGTTTGTATTGTTTGCGTCAGTCGCCACATTTAAATTTGTCAAAATATCTCCTTTAAGAGAATGAATAAGAGTAGTTATACCCTAGTTGTTATAGGAACCATACTTTTGACGGAATGTCAAAAATGGAGTTTGACCCTGATAGCTAGAACCTTTTCATAATTGGGAGGAACACCCATGTAGATAAACAATTAACAATAATAAGTGAAAGAACTCGAAGAAGAAAATTTGCTGTTTCCTTTTTCTGATTCTGTAGTATGACATTCAGTTTGTGTCACAAGAAGACACTTTTGAAAGAATTTATAAACTAAAAATATAAAAAAGAAAAAAATTCTGTTTCATATTTTATGCTGTAATTAAACCTAATCTTTAGTGCTACTACATGACACAAAATTACGAATTTACTATATAATGCAAAAAAATTATGGTGGATATGATGAATCTAAGTTTGGCAGTAGTAACAGAGAGACGAGCAAATATATTGAATTATTTTTTTGGTATTCAAAGTCAAGATAATGCAAGAGATGTCAAAAGAGCAGATTGGCAATGGGTAAAGCCAAAAGATATAAAGGCTCACCTTTCTATCAATGTTTCTCTTAATTACCGAACATTTATTCGTGATATAGAATTTTTTTATCATAAATATACAATTCTTGATGAGTATGCGATAGGTAAAGATGGATATGATAAACTAGATAGTAAAAAAAAGTACAACACAAAGTATATGCTTACCAATAATGAGAAAATAAGATTTCATATTCCTACAAATCCAAGTAATCGCTTTTCTTATGCACAAGCTATTACATCTTTAATGATGGCTACCGATGAACTTATTGACGGGACAACTGTCCTCCCAACTGTTAATAGCACAATCTATGAGCCTCCAGTCAACAGTAAAATCAAACAAATGATTACATATCTTTTTGGTGGAATAGTACGGGATACTTTTTTATCTGTCAAAGTATTCGACTGCTTTCATTATGATAAAGGCTCTCTTTTATCAATATTAGTAGAACTAGCAGAGTTTAATCAACATATAAATATTGATATAGAAGTTAATGGAAGTAAGGTTTCATATAAAAATGTAGTATTAGAGAGTATCTCTCTAAATGAAGATATGTCAATAGGATTAAATTTTACAAACTCTAATATCATAGTTAGATCACTAGAAAATATTAAAAATATTTCAATGCTTACTAAACACTACCCAAAATCTGATACTGGTAAAACTACAATTTTAAGAGTCCATAAAAAACAGATAAAAGATGAAATGCAAAAGCACGATAATCTCAATAGATTGAAAGAGTGGTTTATAGCGAATGAAGAAACTGTGGTGTTAGATAAAGATTTAGATGAATGTATCAATGATATTTTAAAGAGTAAAATTGAGGACAAGGAGTTTTTGTCGAGAGCTCACTTGCTTCCAGTTGAATAATTAAGTTTCCATCATCTGTGACGGACACTTACTTACAAAATATTTTACTTTTAAGACATAAATAATACATATAACATATATGGAGAATTTATGAAAAAAGTAACCTACATACTAGAAGAAGAGACACATTTGCACATTGCTATTAGAATGTTGATGAAAATGGGCGATGGGATAAAAATAAGCAAGTCAGAATATATTAGAGATTCTTTACTTGCAAATTTTGAAATTTTTGAGGATGAACTAAAAAACGATAATATAGAACAACTTGCCAAACTTTCAAAAGTTTTTGTAGGTACAAAACCTATAACTGTAACTCTGCCAATTGAAGTCATAGAAAAGCTAGAATATTATAGTGAAAAACTAGGCATGAAAAAATCACACCTTGTTATGTGTAGTATTTTGTTAGATGAAGAGGAGGATTGAATTTTAATTACTATAAGTTTTTTGTAGTTAAAATCTCTGCTAAAACTTTTATCTTTATTCTAATTTCATCGATACTAGGTAGAGTTTGAGCATACACTAAATCTTTGAAGTTAGTACTATAAAAACTATTCAGTTCTTCCAATATAGTTGCTGTATCAGTAAATATATTTGTTGTATGTAGAGGAACCGTAGCCCAGTTATTTTGGTTAAATTGGTTTTGGTCATCTACTCTTACTTTTTGTATCATATCCACAAAATCATCTGAATGTAAAAATGAATCTATCTCAGGCTCATTCATCAAAAAATAAATATCATAAAAATGTCTGATTTTCTCTTTAAGCCCAGTCAGTTCATCATCACTTTCATAAGAAGCTCTTGCGACTGCACTAATTTTTTCACAAAAAGTTCTTTTATAGTTGAGTACATTAACATTAAACGGTTCAAGAGAGTACTCTTCTATCATTGCTGGAGCAGTTGTTACAAGAAAATCAGAAATATATGTACTAATCTCTTTGGCTTCAAAAGGGTGTGGGTGGGCGAAAGAGTTTAACTCTAGTATGATACTTTCAGTTGCATGTCCAAAGTCGCCATCTTCTAGTTTCATATAATCATGCACCGTCTTTCTAAACTGTGACCCTTTTG
>Ga0256826_1001034_pt1 | contig 17266 bp, 20 predicted proteins | sample CV79metaG_FD_185975 | JGI IMG/M metagenome (GOLD analysis project Ga0256826, IMG submission 185975) | Hydrothermal vent microbial communities from East Pacific Rise, Pacific Ocean - CV79 | ecosystem: Environmental > Aquatic > Marine > Hydrothermal vents | place: Pacific Ocean: East Pacific Rise...
GATACTCTATTTATAGGTTATGGTAATGGTGTTGGTCGTGCTTATGAAACATCACTTCTTTTAGAAGAAGAGGTGAGCATTCTTGATCTGCGTTTTGTTAAACCTCTTGATGGAGATATGCTTCTTTCGATGTCACAAAAATATAAAAAATGGTTTATTTTTTCTGATAGTTCGAAAATGGGTGGAGTTGGTTCAGCTATTTTAGAATTTTTAGCAAAAGAGAATGTTTTAGATGTAAATGTAACTTCATTTGAGTATGAGGATGAGTTTATTACTCATGGAAACACAAAACTTGTTGAAGAGTCTTTAGGACTCTTACCTGAACAGTTAGCCTTACGTGTCAAAGAGAGTTAGATACTCAAAGAGAGATGATTCCAGCAAATCTACCATCTTTAGGATTTGCACGATAAGAGAAGTATTTATCATTAAAACATGATGTACACTCATTAGATATAACAATGTTTTTAGAGTCTACACCTGCATTTAAGAGCTGCGTTTTGAGTATTTTTGATATATTTAAATAGTATGAGTTGTCTCTTTTACTTAGTGCATACTCTAAATCAAGAGTTTTTGCTTCTGCATAAATCTCTTCACCAACTTCATAACAGCACTCACCTATACTAGCTCCTATTGTAACACTTATATCTTGTGTATTTGAGTTGAAGTGCTTTGTAAAAGTATCTATTACATTTTGTACTATATTTGAAAAGGCTCCAGCTCTTCCTGCATGTGCAACTGCAATAACTCTTCTGTTTTTATCAAAGAAAAGTAGAGCAGAGCAGTCCGCTACCATAACCATAAGAGGAGTATTTATCTTATCTGTTATAAGTGCATCACAGATTGGCGGAGTCTTAAATGTATCATTTTCATTGATGATATGAACTATATTTGAGTGAATTTGTTTCATATAAATTAGAGTGTTTAAATTATAATTTAGTTTTTTTGATAACTGATAATGATTGAAATTTACACTTTTAATATCATCACCTACATGAAATGCAAGGTTTAAATCTTCTTTAGTTGTAAAATATTGCAGAAGTTTCTTAGTAGTCATGGTAATAAAGAGGCCTCCTTTGTTATAATTAATAAGGATTTATAATAGTTCTAGATAGTATATCTAAAAGTAATTATAATGGAAAATATTATGTATGATTTTAGATATTCTGCCAATAGAGAAAAAACAAATGCAGAAAAATATACTTTAAGAGAAGAACTTTTTGGCACAATAGATGTTGAGCCTGTATGGGTAGCAGATATGGATATAAATACTCCTACTTTTGTATTAGAAGCAGTAGGTGAGAGATTAAAGCACCCTATTGTAGGCTATGAAGAGGTACCAGAATCTGCCTTTAATGCTCAAAGAGAGTGGATGAAAGAGCAGCATGGGTTTGAATTTTCTTTAGAAGAAATGTTTTATTCGCATTCGGTAGTAGCTTCTATGAGTGTGGCTATTGAAGCCTTTAGTAAAGAGGGAGAAGGTGTGATTGTACAGACACCAGTTTATCCCCCATTTTTTCATAGTGTTATGAATCTAGATAGAAAACTAATAAAAAATCCTCTAAAACATAATAGTAATGGAGAATATACATTTGATATAGATGATTTAAAATCAAAGATAGATAAAAATACAAAATTACTTCTTTTATGTTCTCCTCATAATCCTGTTGGTCGTGTTTGGAAAAGAGAGGAGTTAGAATCTATTTTAGAAATTTGCTTGCAAAATGATATTATAGTATTTGCAGATGAGATACATTCTGATTTAGTATATAGCCCAAATAAGCATACTCCTTTTGCCTCTTTGAAAAACGCAGCAGAGATAAGTTTAACCGCTATAGGTGTTGGCAAAAGTTTTAATATGGCTGGTTTTGCTATGAGTAGTGTTGTTGTGCAAAATAAAAATTTACATGAGAGATTTAAAAAAGCTTATGAGAGGGTACATTTTGCTCAAGGGGCTGTTTTGTCACATGTTGCTTTTGAAGCTGCTTATAAACATGGAAAGAAATGGCTTATTGAGTTAAGAGAGCATCTCTATTTAAACTATCAAGAACTTGATAAATTAGCCTTAGAGTATAATGAATTTATTAAAGTAACACCTATAGAAGCAACTTATCTAGCTTGGATTGATTGTCGGGCTATGGGTCTAAGAGATAAAGCATTAAGAGAGTTTTTTATAAAAGAGGCAAAACTTGGACTTAATGCAGGTATTAGCTTTGGTAGAGAAGGACATGGTTTTATGAGGTTGAATTTTGCAGTCTCATCTGCTAAAATGTCAAAAATAATAAAGCAACTAGAAAACGCACTACAAAATAGAAGGAAACAACTTGAGTAAAATTAATTGGGATGAGTATAAAGACCATAAAAAATTTAGTGTTCGGAGCGATAATTTTGAAATACTTTTGGAATTTATGAAAAGTTATTACAATATGACTAGTCCAAATGAGATGTATGAGATGCTAAGAAATGATGATATAGCACAAATGATGCTTGAAAAACGCAGTATAACAGATGCTGAAGGTTTAGAAAACTTTCTTTTTAAGCTTTAGTGAGTGATTTAGAAAAAATAGCTCATTTTTTGAGTGAACACCATGTTTTAAGTCTTGCTACATCTAGTGAGAACTGTTTGAGTGTTTGTAGCCTATTTTATGTATATGATCAGAGTAGTAAAAACTTTGTAGTAGCTAGTTCTCCTGATACAACACATATAAAAGATATAGTAAAAAATTCATCTGTAGCAGGAAATATTTTACTTGAAACACAGAGTGTAGGTAAAATTCAAGGTGTTCAATTTAAAGGAGAGTTCCTTAAACTGGAAAACAGAGAGTTGAAAAAACTCTACTTTAAGGCTTTTCCTTATGCTCTAGCACTTAAGCCAAAACTCTGGCAGATTAAGGTGAATTTTTTTAAGATGACTGACAATAAACTAGGATTTGGAAAAAAAATTATTTGGCAGGACTCTTCTGTTTAAAGTGAATACAGTCTAAACCACTGCTTTGAAACACTACTAACGAGGGTATTTGTGGAGATTTAAATCCGTATGCTTTACAACCATGAGGCTTAGAAGCTTCCCAAGTGACAAAGTAGTGTTTACATCTTCTACAGTTAATTCGTTTCATAGTCGAATTTTAGCATATTTAGATACAATAAATTAAAGGATAATAGAGAATGGATAAAATTTTATTAATGATTCAACTACAGAATCAACTTAATGAAGCTACTAATGGTGAAAACTGGGTAAAAGGTGTCACTAAAGGTGGTCGAAATATTAATTGGCAACGTTGTATTTATATGGAATGTGCTGAAATGGTAGACAGCTTTTCATGGAAGCATTGGAAAAGTTTAGACCAAGAAGCAGACTGGGATAATCTTCAGATTGAAGTTGTTGATGTTTGGCATTTTATTATATCTTTAGCAATTGAAAATTATTCACAAAACTTAAGAGGTGGAGTTGAAGATTTAGCAATTAATATCTATCAAATGCCTGCGTTTTCAGTTATAGATATTGATTCTAATAAGTTTGACACACAAAGCAATATAATTGCAAAAGTGGAAAATATCATTAGGTTATCACTTTCTCAAGAGTCACTTGAACTTGAAAAGTTAATTGAAGAGTTTTTTGATTTAGTTATTATGAGTGGTTTAAATCTACAGACTCTTTACAGACTCTATGTTGGCAAAAATATCTTAAATCAGTTTCGTCAAGATAATGGATATAAAGATGGAACATATATCAAAGTTTGGAATGGTGAAGAAGATAATGTTGTAATGAAACGTATCTGGGAACACAATAGTGATATAAAACCAGACATGCTCTATAAAGAGTTGGCAAAGAGCTATCTCTCTCTTGTAAAAGAGTAAACTATTTGAGTGAGACTATCTTAAATGTATCAAATCTTTCATTTGGATATACTAAAAATAGACTTCTTATTGATAAGTTAAGTTTTACTCTTAAAAAAGGTGAAATCAAAGCTATTGTAGGGGAGAGTGGGGCTGGAAAAAGCACACTGTTTGAGCTTATATTAAAAAATTTAAAACCCCTAGATGGCAAGATAAGTGCCTCAGAGTGTTCCCAAGTATTTCAAGATCCATATAGCTCTTTTCATCCTAGCTACACTCTTTTAAGCCAGATAGAAGATGTTGCTTCTACAGATAAACTTCATGAGTATTTAAAAAATATAAATTTAGAGTATAAACTTTTAGAACAATTACCTCATGAACTCTCAGGAGGACAACTTCAACGTGCTTCAATTCTTCGTGCTATGTTAATGAAACCAGACTTATTACTCTTAGATGAACCAACATCTGCTCTTGATAATGTCATCCAACTTGAGGTGATGAATATGCTTATAAAGCAGCTTGATGGAATGGGTATGCTACTTATAACGCATGACATAGAGTTAGCTAAGTGGTGTGCTGATGAGGTTATTACGCTTTAAGGGACTCTAGGGCCTTTGTAAGTACTGCTGGATTGAAATTAAACTCAGCAAGTAAAGGAAGTAAATCATCAGGAATCTCTTTGGCTACTTTTCCCTTAAGAGAGATGAGTCTATTTACTATATGATTGGCAACACAGAGTTTTCTTAAGTCACTCGAAGCATCTTTTGGATTATCACTATGTTCAATAATATCTACAATTTCTGGAGAAAGCTTCCAGAATCTTAGTATTTGAGAACTTATTTGAGTTGTTGATGTATGTAAAATCGACTCTTCAGCATAGGTAATATCAAAGGCACTAGATAACTCTTGAAATCTATCATCTTTATCTAGTGAAACAAGTTCTTTGGAGATAAGAAGTTGCCCTATATTTCCAAGTAAGGCAGTTGAAGATAGAAGTGATAAGTCTGCAATAGATATTTTAGAATACCACTTAAGCATAAGCGAGAGTCTGCTCATTGAGGTAGTAGAAAAAATCTCCTCATCAATTTTATAAGCTGAGAGATCAATAGAACCTAGAGAGTTATATACTCCACTCATTGTTAATGCTTTAATAGCTCTCTTGCCAAATTTTGTAACAGCCTGATCTATTGTTTTTAACTCAATTGATCCATAAATAGGACTATTTGCCACTTTTAAAATATTTGCTGAAATAATTGGATCTGTTTTTACAACTTTAATTAGCTCTTTTACAGGGATCTCATCATCATCACATATTTGCATTATTTGAAAAATAGTATTTGGAAGTGGTTGTAGAGTCTGTATAAAACTATGTATCTTTTTATGCTCTATAATGAGTTTTGAAGAAGAGTGAAAAACCTTAACTATTGAGAGAAGTTCACGTTCTAGTACTTTTGCACTTAGTGGATTTTCTATTGCATGACTGATACCATTGTTTAAAAGTTCTTTAGAACATACGGCACTAATCTTATTAAAAATAGCAATTATTGGTAAGTCTGGAAAGTTCTCTTTTGTAAAATTTATAATCTGATGATTATCTTTGTTTAGATTAATGATCAGTATATCATAAGGCTTTAAGTTTAGTACAAAATTTTCTTTATCTTCTCGTGAGAATGTTACACTCTTAACATGTTTCTTAAAGAAAGGAACAATCTTTTTTGCACGGTCAATATTTCTATCCATATATAAGACGCAGAGGGATTTAAGTTTATCTTTTGGTTTAATATAAGATGAAGTAATTTGAACTTTATCCATAATATATTGAGGAACTTCAGAGAGTTTTTTAAGTTTTAGACTCATCTCATTTGAGTAGATATACATCATCTCTTCTATCTGAAAAAGCCACTCTATAATTGAATCTTGAACTACTTCTTTCTCTTCTCTAAGTGTACTAAGAACAGTCTCTACTTTACAAACTAAATCATAAAGAGGTGTAAGATTAAGATAAGCACTTGTTGCTTTATATGTATGAAAATATCTAAAGAGTTCATCAAGAGAAGTGAGCACTAATGTTGAGTCTGTTAAATTAGAGATATGCTGTTTTATATGCGGTAACTGTAGCTCTAACTGCTCTTGAAAAACTTCATGAATATCCCAATCGTACTCTTCATTCATTTAATAGATTCCTTTATTTTATGTAAATCATTATATCAAATAACTCTTATAGTTATTGTTATTTAATAAAATATTTAACAATATAAAAACCACTTCCAGCCATAAAAATAGTTCCAATTGCATTGAGTGAAACATTAAAAAGTGCAAGGAGAATATGACCACCTTCAAGAAGTAAAAAACTTTCAATTGCAAAAGTAGAGTAGGTTGTTAGTGCTCCAAGCAAACCAGTAGATAAAAATGATTTAGCATGAAGAGAGAAAAGATTTGTATGCATAAAGTAAGCAATGAGAACACCCATAATAAAACTACCAATGAGATTTACTCCTAATGTTCCATATGGCAAAGCATGAGGAAGTTTATGAGAGATAAGACCATTTAGATAAGCTCGTAAAACCGCTCCTATAAATCCTCCACTACCTATTGCTAGAATTGTTTGCCAACTCATCATCATATACCTTTTGCATTTTATTTCTTAACTCTTGTAGCCACTCTTCATCCTCTTTTTTTGCAATAAAGGAGTCCATAAATATTACTTTAATTTTTCCAGGAGAGTAGTAAAACTTCTTAAGATTGTAGTATTTTGCTGTTTGTATTAAAACCACAGGCTGTACTTTTAGTTGGTACTTATCTGCAACAACTTTTGCCCCATTCTTAAAAGGTAACATTCGTCCATTTGTAGAACGTGTACCCTCTGGAAACATTGTGATAACACGACCCTTATTAAGTCTATCTTTCGCATTTTTAAGAAGTCTAAGTAGAGAAGTTTTGCTCTGTCTCTCTATTGGTATGTCTTCAGGTAAACTCATTGCAAGTCCAAAAAATGGAACATCAAAAAGTTCCTTTTTTGCAACCCATGAGAGGTCTTTTTTTGAAATTGTTTCCAGTATACCTATGTCTAAGTCACTTTGATGATTAATGAGATACATTTGAGCTGCTGGATCTTCACGACCTTCAATTTCAGTAGAAAAAAATGTACCAAGGCGAACAAACCAAGCTGCTGTTTTTCGAGCATAAGGTCTTGGTAGTATAGGGTAAAGTGCTATCATTATTACTAAAGAAGTAAAAATTATTGTGGTAGCAAAGAACCAGTTAATATAAGCAAATATCTTCATTATTTACCCAACCAATTTTTTCATTCTGTAATTTAACTTTTACAAAATTTTGAACACTTCCCTCTTTTTGTAAGTGTATCTCACCCTTTGTTGTCTCAAAAATAGTTCCATTTGAAACTGGTAGTAGACGAATTTTGGCACCCTCTTTTATACAAATTATTTTATCTGGAATAGCAAGATATGCTATATAGGCAAGAGGAATAAGAATAAGTATTAGATAAATATATTTTCTTCTAAATAAAATAAATATAAATCCTACAAGTGCAACACCTGCCGCAATACTCATTTTTAATCTCTCTTTTGATTGATCTTTTGGTTTGAGGTCACTCTGTGTTGTTACACTGTCATCTAAAACAATTACAGGTATATTAACAAGAGCAAAATTATTTTTTAATAAGTTGAAGTATGTAAAAGAGAAGTTTTCTACTCTTTTATCAACAACAACAAAGTATGTAATTCTTGAGTTTCTATATGACTCTTTAATAGATTCTGCACCCTGTTTGTAGACATTATCAAACTTCATAGCTTTAATATTTGAGTTTACTGCAGATGCAACAAAAATTATAATATTATGCTTTTTATCAAAACTTGTGGTCTTATACTCAACTAATTCAAATTTATTTGCAATAATATTTGAGAAGTTTTTTTTAGGGTTTAAAGAGATGATATTTAGCTTAGTACCTAAAATTTTAGTAGTGTTATACTCTTTTGCAGAGACAAGAGAAGCTTCTACATCAGGTAGTTTTGCCCACTTTGAAGTACTTAAAAAATTAAAAGTATCGTAGTAGTATTTACCTTTTTCTTCCCTAATTGGTATAGAGTTTAAACGTTTTAGTCCACTACTGTTAGAAAATTTATAGTGAATATCTTCAAAATTTCTAACTGTAGAGAGTGACTTAATCGTTACAGGAAAAATCTCACCCTTAATTACTCTTTGTGGAGTCTCTTCATAGTTGAGGTATATTACCTTATTTGCAAATGCACAAGAGAAAGAAAGTAGAGTAATTAAAAGTAGTTTTATCACGACTTCATAAATCCTTGAAGCATCTTGACACCATCATCAGAGCCTAAGATAGATTCCATAGCACGTTCAGGGTGAGGCATAAGACCAAAAACATTTTTAGCTTTATTACAAACACCAGCGATAGACTCTACACTTCCATTAGGATTTTTAACTGCTCCTGTTTCATCAGAGTATGTCAAAAGAATCTGATTATTATCATGTAGTTCTTTTAAACCTTCTTCGTCGATAAAGTAGTTTCCGTCATGGTGAGCAATTGGTATATTGACAATATCACCATTATCTAATTTTTCTAAAAAGATATTATCACTATTTTCTACTTTAAGAGTATGATGCTTAGAGATAAAGTGCAGGTTCTCATTGCGTTTAAGTGCACCAGGAAGTAATCCGGCTTCTGTAAGAACTTGAAAACCATTACAGATACCAAGAACTTTACCACCTTCATTTGCATATTTTGTTACTGCTTTCATAACAGGAGAAAATCTAGCAATAGCACCACTTCTAAGATAATCACCATAAGAAAAACCACCTGCAACAACAAGTAAGTCTGTATCTGATGGAAGTGATTCTTCTTTATGCCAAACTATTTGAGTTTTAGCACCTAACTCTTTGAAGGCATGCTCTGTGTCATACTCACAGTTAGTACCAGGGAATTGAAGTATAGTTACTTTCATTAGATTAGCTCTATCTTGTAGTCTTCGATTACAGTATTTGCTAAAATCTCTTCACACATCTTTTCAACTTCAGCCATTGCTACTGTTTTATCATCTGTTGAAAGTTTTAAAACAATCTGTTTTCCAACACGAACATCATCTACTCCCTTAAAGTGAAGAGAGTCAAGTGCATGATGAACTGCCTTACCTTGAGAGTCAAGAACTCCGGCTTTAAGTGATACATTTATAATTGCTGTTGTCATCTGATTATTTTCCTAATATTCTATTTAAAACTTGTTCATAAGCTACTGTAAGCCCACCTAAACCTTGACGGAATCTATCTTTATCCATTTTTTCACCAGACTCTATGTCCCAAAAACGACAGTTGTCTGGAGAAATTTCATCAACTAAAATGATGTTTCCATTACAATCTTTTCCAAACTCAAGTTTAAAGTCTACAAGATTAAGACCTTTATCTGCAAAGTATGGTTTTAGAATGTCATTTACTTGACGTGCCATACGACGAAGTTTGTCTAGTTCATCTTGATGATCAACTAATTCTAAAATAAGAGCATGTTGATCATTTAGTTTTGGATCACCAAGATCATCATCTTTGTAATCAAACTCAACTAGAGTAAATGGGAGAACTTTTCCATCTTCTATGCCAAGATTACGACTTAATGAACCAGTAGCGATATTGCGCACAATTACTTCGATGAGGATAACATCTACTTTAGTGTGTAACATATGGTTGTCATCTAGCATCTCTACAAAGTGAGTCTGAATTCCATTTGCTTCTAAAAGTTTAAAAAGTTCTGTTGAGATTTTATTATTTAATGCACCTTTTCCAGCTTCACTTGATTTTTTTTCACCATTAAATGCAGTTAAATCATCTTTAAATTCTGAAATAACTAGATTTTCATCATCAGTCAAAAACAGTCTTTTTGCTTTTCCTTCGTAGAGTAGCTCTCTTTTTTCCATAGTCTTTATCCTTTAATTATTACTAGTGCTTTGATAATATCAACAGCTTCTTTAAGTTGAATATCTTTGTTTAACATTTCTGGTGTGATTATATCTTTTTTCTCTTTTGTATCTTCTTTTGTCTCTTCTTTTTTCCCATCAACTTTTTTTAACTCTTCTTCTAAATGCTGTTTAAGGTCAGCCTCTTTAATAGAAAAATCATTTTTGAAAGTTTTTAGTTCACCTGGAGCAACAATAATATCTGGTTTTACACCAACTGCTTGAATTGTTCTTCCACTTGGAAGGTAGTATCTTGCAATAGTTAGCTTGATCGCTTCTTTTTTTGTTATAGGAAGTACAACTTGAACACTCCCTTTTCCAAATGTATTTTCACCAACTAAAACTGCACGGTTATGGTCCTGAAGAGCTCCACTTACGATTTCTGATGCTGAAGCACTTCCTCCATTTATGAGAACAACAAGAGGTACTTTTGTAAGAGTTGCCCCTAAAGTTGCTGTAAAAGTTTTTGTTTCTACCTCTTTTCTACCTCTTTGAGAAACAATTTTCCCCTTATCTACAAAGATATCTACAAGTTCAACAGCTTGATCTAAAAGACCACCTGGATTATTTCTTAAATCTAAAACAATTCCTTTGGTAGTTAATTTATGTTTGTTTATTGCAACTGAAACATCTTCTGCAACTTTTTGATCAAAAGAAGCTACTCTGATATAAAGAATATTATCACCAATTGTTCTTGCATGTACAGACTCTATCGTGATGTTCCCACGTACTATATGAATAGGAAGAGGTTTCATCTCCCCTTTTCTAACTATAGTTATATCAATAGGATCCCCAATCTCACCACGCATAATTGCAACAGCTTCATCAATTGTCATATTTAAAGTTGATTCATCATTGATTTTTAGAATGATATCTCCAGCTTTTAGGCCAGCTTTATCAGCAGGAGTACCATCAATTGGTGAGATAACAGTAAGTGCACCATCTTTCATTCCAACTGTAATCCCTAATCCTCCAAATTCACCTTTTGTTTGAACTGTTAATCGTTTATAATCTTCTTCTGTAAGAAAATTTGAGTGTGCATCAAGATTTTTCATCATACCATCTAGAGCCTTATCCATAAGCTCCTCAATAGTTACTTCATCAACATTATACTGCTCAACTATACTGATTACTTTTGTAAATTTTGCTAGTGCTTCAAGACGAGAAGCTTGAGCCTCTTTAACTGAACTCTCAGCAAGTAGTGTTGAAGAGAAAAGTAAGCCCATTGAAACTACTGTAGATACAAAGCCCAATGTTATAAAATTTTTATTTTTCATGATAAACCTATATTTGATTTTTAAAAAAGATATTATACCTTTACTTGTTAAATAATGGATTAAATAAGAGATTTATTTTATTTCTATATAATGGCAAAATAATTTACTAAAGGCAATAATTTGAGTTCAATAAAAGAGTACCTAACAAACGACCATAGAAAATGTGATGAGATTTTTGCAGCCATGGAAGATAAGGCTTCTTCTTCATTAGAGAGTGCGAGAGAACTTACTCAAACATTTATATCTGATATGGAGAGACATTTTCAGATGGAAGAGCGTGTAATGTTTTTAGAGTTTGAAACAAAAACGGGTATGACTCAAGGTCCAACAGCAATGATGAGACAAGAGCATATTCAAATGAGGGGATTAATGTCACAGATGATAGAATCAATTGATGCAGATGATAAAGATAAGTTTTTTGGACTGAGCGAAACACTTATGATTCTACTTCAGCAACACAACATGAAAGAAGAACAGATGCTTTATAATATAGCACAACAACATTTAAGTGCAGAGTCTGATAGAATTGTAGAGATGATGGATTCTCTCATAGTAGAGTAGAGAAAATAGTTTGGATTTAAATGGCTTATCTATAGACCAAGCACCACCAATATCAGCACCACTGCGTTTTTTCCTCTTTGCTCCTCTTTTTGGAATTTTAGCGGGTGTGATGATTCTGTTTAGTGATTCTGCTACATTAGTAAGTAGATTTGCTATTGATTCTATTATCATCACTCACCTAATTACTATAGGACTTTTTGGCTTTATTATGTTAGGTGCATTAACTCAGATGTTACCAGTACTAGCAAGTGCAAAAATTCCAAAAGTTGAAGTTATAACTACAATATCTCATATTCTTTTAACTATTGGACTTCTCTCCATGCTTTTTGGACTTAAATATAGTATATCGATGTTAAGCACCCTCTCTTATATCTACTTAGGAGTAGGTTTTTTAACAATTATCATTGCTATTATGTATGCTATTAAGGGAATAAAACATTACAATGCAACTTTAAAGGGAATGGCAGTAAGTCTCTTCTTCGCTCTTATGATAGTTCCTATGGGCTCTTTTTTACTTTATGAGTATGCAACAAACTCTATTTCTCAGTATCACCATACTATCGCTAATATACATAGTACTTGGGCTATTTTTGGATTTGCAGGAATCTTAATTATTGGAGTTGCATTTCAAGTTTTACCAATGTTTTATGTCGCTCCAAGATTTAAGAATTTTTGTAAAAAACGAGTTGTTCTACTCATTAGTATAGGTCTGTTTACATGGCTGTTTTTTTCTCTATATTTTGAAGAGCTTACTCTTTATGCAAAACTTTTTATTGCAACTTTTTTCTGGGCATTTGCAACTACAGTATGGTTGAAATTTAATAAACGTAAACGACCAATAAGTGATGTGACCGTCTGGTACTGGAGAGCTGCAAGTATATTTTTGACACTTGGTTCTTTTCTTTGGATCTTTGATGAATTTTTTAAACATGAGTATATTGTTATGGTTGGTATCTTAATTGGGGGTGGTTTTATACTCTCTATTATGATTGGAATGCTTTATAAAATAGTACCATTTCTAGTATGGTTTCACTTAAATGCAAGGGGCTATATGAGTATTCCAACTATCACTCAAATGATTAATAAAAAGCTAGCAAGAGTTCAGTTTAGCTTCTTTATACTCTCTCTTATTGGTTTTGTTTTTGCTTTTTATATGCCTTCTTTACTGATACCTTCTGCACTCTCTTTTATTGTCAGTATGGCTATTCTTGAATACAATATGTTTGCACCAGTTTTAATTTATATAAAAACATTAAAAACAAAACCAGATTTTGATATGAGTATGATGAATTTTACAAGTAACGAAACTAATAAAGGTGGAGAATGGCAATGAAAAAAAATATAATTCTAATAGGCTTTATGGGAGTTGGAAAAGGAAGTGTAGCTAGAGAAGTGATAAAAAATTCTGAGTATATGGCTATTGACACTGATGACTTGATAGAGAGTATGGAAAATACAAAAATAAAATCTATTTTTGAGTCTAAAGGTGAAGAGTACTTTCGAAATTTAGAAAAAAATATTGCCTCTTGGCTTGAGTCAAGTGTGAAAAATACTCTAATCTCTACAGGTGGAGGATTCTATAAGCAGAAGAATTTAAAAAAAATAGGTATAATAGTTCTTCTTGATTCTCCTTTTGATGAGATTATTAAGCGTATAAAAGCACATCCAAATGCAGCAAGAAAGCTTAAAAAACGTCCACTTTTAAGTGATCTGAAAAAAGCTAAAAAGCTCTATGATGAGAGACGACCAGAGTATATGAAACTAGCTGATATAGTAATTGATGTAACAGATAAAAGTGCACAATTATGCTCTAAAGAACTTCTAAAAAAGGTAAAAAAATATGCGTAAAATATTTATATATATGATGTTTGTAGTAGCAACATCATTAATGGCAAATGAGATTAATTGGGCTAAAGACTTTCAAAGTGGTATTGCCCAAGCAACAAAAGAGAATAAGCCAGTGCTATTTGTTTTTTCACGTCATACTTGTAAGTATTGTGTAATTTTAGAGGAGACAACATTCTCTGATGCAAAAGTTATAAAAGCTCTTAATCGAGACTTTGTTTCAATTATCTCATATAGTGATGAAAATGATTATACTCCAAGAGAGCTATGGAGACCGGGTACACCAACTATTTGGTTTTTATCTCCTGATGGAAGACCTATGTACCAAGTAGATGGAAATTTTCCTATTATGGGTGCAGTAAAAGAAGAACACTTTATGCAGTTACTAAGTATAGTAAAAACTGATTTTACTAAAAGAAATACTAAAAAGAGAGAAACAAAATAATGATATTTACTAAGACAAACTCTTCTACATTTGCATCTGAATTTGATGAATTATTACAACGTGGAAAAATGGATATGGCTCATGTAAGCACAATTGTTGGAAATATTATAGATGAGATTAAAGCTGATAAAAACGCAGCTCTAAAAGGGCATATATCAAAGTTTGATAACTGGACTCCAGATAGAGACTCAGACTTGAAAATCTCAACTGAGTCTATGAGTAAAGCTTATGATGAACTTGACTCAAAATTAAAATCAGCACTTCATTTAGCATATGATAGAATAAAAGTCTATCATGAAAAACAGAAACCAAAATCTTGGTTTGATGATGAGCCAAATGGAACTATTTTAGGGCAGCGTGTAACTGCTGTTGATAGTGCTGGACTCTACATTCCTGGAGGTAAAGCAGCTTACCCCTCATCACTTCTTATGAATGTTATTCCTGCTCAAGTTGCAGGAGTAGAAAATATTGTTATTTGTACTCCTACTCCAGATAATGAGCCAAATGCACTTCTTCTTGCTGCTTGTCATCTTTGTGGAGTTGATCAAGTTTACAAGGTAGGTGGAGCTAGTGCTATTGCGGCTATGGCTTATGGAACAGAGACAATTCCAAAGGTTGATGTTGTTACTGGACCGGGTAATATTTTTGTTGCAACTGCAAAAAAGATGGTTTTTGGTGATGTAAATATAGATATGATTGCTGGACCTAGTGAAATCGGTATTTTAGCTGATGATAGTGCAGATGCAAATCATTTAGCAATAGATTTACTCTCTCAAGCAGAGCATGATGAGATGGCAAGTTCTATCTTAATTACACCATCACAGAAACTTGCTGATGCAGTAAAAGTTGAAATAGAAAACTGGCTAGTCAAGCTTCCTCGTCAAGAGATAGCTAGAAAGTCTATAGAAGAGAGAGGTGCTATCATTGTTTCTAAAACAATGGAAGAAGCGATTGATTTAATGAATGAAATTGCACCTGAACACTTAGAAGTTGCAACGAACTCTCCTTTTGAGCTTCTTCCACTTATAAAGCATGCTGGAGCAATTTTCTTAGGACATAATACTCCTGAAGCAATAGGTGATTATGTAGCTGGACCAAATCATACTCTTCCAACGGGAGGAACAGCAAAGTTCTATTCACCTCTTGGAGTTGAGAACTTTATGAAAAAAACTTCAATTATATCTTTTAGTAAAAAAGCTATAAATGAGATAGGTGAAGAGTGTGCACTCATCGCAAATACAGAAGGGCTTACTGCTCATGAGCAGTCAGTAAAAGTAAGATTAGACAAATAATTATTCTTGATATAATTATTAGAAGCAAAGGATAAATAATGTCCATAGATATTAAAGAATTAGCAGCAATAGCTCAGAAGTTAACACTCCTATATGTTGAAGATGACCCTATTGCTAGAGAAAGTACCTTAAAATTACTTTCTAATTTCTTTGGTGAAATTGTGACTGCTATTGATGGTCAAGATGCCTTAGAAAAGTTTTCAAAGGGTGATTTTGATCTTATTATAAGTGATATTAGCATGCCAAACCTAAATGGATTGGATATGCTAAAAGCTATACGAAATGAAAATAGTGATATTCCTGTTTTAATGCTCTCTGCACATAATGATAGTAACTATTTTCTTGAAGCAATCGAGCTAGATATCGATGGGTATATACTTAAACCTTTAATTCATGATCAGTTTTTAAAAGCACTTTTTAAGACAGTTAAAAAAATTGAGCTTTACTCTTTAAGTCAAAACTATAAAAAAGAGTTAGAAGCAGAAGTAAAAAGTCGAAACGAAGAGATAATATATAAACTACACTTTGATCCTCTTACAAATCTTTTGAGTCGTTACTCATTCTTTAGAGATGTTGCCAAACTTGAATCTCCTGTAATTCTTCTTATTGATATAGATAAATTTAAAGTAATTAATGAAGTTTATGGTAGCAATATAGGCTCAAAAGTTCTAGAAAAATTTGCAACCTATTTAAGTTTAGCAGTTGAAGATGTAAATTATAATCTCTACAGATTATCTGCGGATGAGTTTGCTATAGTAGATACAGCAAGACATATCGATACTGAAAAATATGAAGAGTTAATAGACCTATTATTTAAAAAATTAAATAATTTAAAACTTCAAGTTGAAGGTAATGTAATAGCTGTTGATATAACGATAGGGTTATCTAGTGTAGAAAAAAATGGATATGAAAGTGCTAAAATAGCATTAGATTTTGCAAAGAAACATAGGAAACCTTTTGTTATGTACTCAACTGCAATAGATCATAGAAAAGAGAGTGGGCTGACTCTAAAGTGTAGAGATGATATTGCTTTAGCAATTGACGAACAAAGAGTTGTAGCTGTTTATCAACCTATTGTTGATAAAGAAGGTAAAGTAATTAAACATGAGACTTTAATGCGTCTACAAGAGCAAGATACCCTAAAACTAATGTCTCCTTTTTATTTTTTAGATGTAGCGATAAAAACAAGACTATATGAACACTTGTCCTCAACAATTATTTTTAAAGCACTTCATCTTATTAAAGAGAGAGATAAAGTACTAAGTATTAATTTTACCTATAGTGATATAAAAAATAGTGAATTTACAAAAAGGGTTGAAGAGTTTATTCAAGAAAACCCTCAGGTTGGTCATAAATTAGTTTTTGAGATAACTGAAAGTGAAAGTATTGAAAACTATAGTGATGTTAAAAATTTTATTAGACGTTTTCGAGAGTATGGGGTAAAAATAGCAATTGATGACTTTGGAAGTGGTTTTTCCAACTTTGAGTATATTTTAGAGATAGAACCTGATTACTTAAAAATTGATGGTTCTTTAGTCAAAGATATAGATACAAATGCAAAAGCACATACTCTTGTTGAAGCGATTGTAGAGTTCTCCCATAAACTTGGAATTAAAATTATTGCTGAATATGTTCACAGTGAAACTATTTTCTTGATGCTTAAAGAGTTAGATGTTGATGAGTATCAAGGATTTTATTTTTCAGAACCTTTAGAATTTATTTCATAACTTTAAGCTAAATCTCAATTTACTCATCCCATATAATTTATCAAAAAATTATCACTTCTTTATAACTAATTTAAGTTTTCTTGGCTATTATTTACTCAGTGAAACAACCTGCAAATGCCTAGCATAAGGGCTTGTTTTAAAAAATATTAGTCGTAGTTATAAATCTTAAATAAGCCGTTAAAAGGCCAAAGGAGAATATATGCAATTAGGTTTCCTAGTTGATTTACACCTGTGTATGGGTTGTAAAGGTTGTGAGATCGCATGTAAAGTGGAAAATGAAGTTCCTCTTAGTACATGGAGATTACGT
>Ga0256826_1001035_pt1 | contig 17261 bp, 15 predicted proteins | sample CV79metaG_FD_185975 | JGI IMG/M metagenome (GOLD analysis project Ga0256826, IMG submission 185975) | Hydrothermal vent microbial communities from East Pacific Rise, Pacific Ocean - CV79 | ecosystem: Environmental > Aquatic > Marine > Hydrothermal vents | place: Pacific Ocean: East Pacific Rise...
AGTGCTGCAATGTTGGGTACAGTAACACATAAAATTATAGAGTTATACTGGAATAGTTTTTCTCAAAATCAAGTAGTGATTCTGGATAAAATGATGATATATGATAGTTCTCAAAGAGAAGCTATTGTTTCAAATATGAAGAACTTTTATAAAAGTGATATTTATAAGCTTTTATCAGATGGGGTAGAACATCACTTTGAATTAGAGTTTATGACTGAAGGTAAAACAGGATTTATCGATTTTATTTACTACGATAAAGAGAAAAATGGTTGGATTATTGTTGATTTTAAAACTGGTAATGAAACTCAAGATAAGAAAATTAAGTATCAAAAACAGTTGGATTTTTATAAAGATGTGATGGAAACACTAGAGCATAAGATTGTAGATACTAGGCTTTTGTGGTTATAAAAGAGAGTGTAAAATATCAAATTAGATTTATTCATTATATATGGTGACTACTTTGTATATATAGAATAATATTGTCAAGATAACAAAGTAAAAGTAGTGCTAAAGTAGCACTACTTATTAAACATTACAGAACCCAATCTGACCATGTTCGATCCACACTCAATAGCTAGTTCAAAATCCCCACTCATACCCATAGAACAGATAGTAGCATTTGGAAGGGTTTTAAATATCTCATAAGTTGTGTCAAAACTATTTTTTATAACGACCTTATCATCTGAATGTGCTCCAATGCTCATAACCCCTTTAAGATTTATGTTAGGACACTTACTACTTATCTTCTCGTAAGCACTTTTTGCATCTTCTGGCATAAAACCATGCTTAGAGTCCTCTTTAGCTGAGTTTATCTGCATCAAACAATCAAGACTCATATCTTTAGCTACTAACTTCTTTTGAAGCTCTATAGCTAACTCTAGTGAGTCTAGAGCATGGAAAAGAGTAGGGTCGATGTCTAGGAGGTTGTTTATCTTGTTTTTTTGAAGATTACCTATAAAGTGCCACTCTAATGGTAACTCTTCTAGTTCAAGTGATTTTGCTTTGAGGTCTTGAACCTTATTTTCACCATAAGCACGTTGACCAATGTTATAAAGCTTAGATATATCATCACTAGTAGAGTATTTACTCACAGCAACAATTTTTACTATATGGTGACCACTTACTTGAAGTCTTGCCGTTTCAACACGTCTTATTACATCATCTATATATATTTTATATTCTATTTGCGTCATTATTTAATCCTATCAATCTATTAGTAGAATTTTATCAAAATAATTGTTCACAAACACTTCACACTCTAAAGGATATAATGCATATATAAAATAAATAAGGATAAATCATGAGAACAATTATTACAACACTGTTGGTACTTTTACTAAATTTGACATTACTAGAAGCAGCTGCATTTTCTAAAGATGCGAAATATAGAGTGATTAAGGTACATATTACAGCTGAGAAACCTGTAACTACTGGTTCAAATCTATTTCAGTTTACTATTACAAAAAATGCTAAACCTATAAGTGGTGAAGTTTCACTCAAAGCTTTTATGCCAGCAATGCCTGGTATGCCAGCAATGGTGTCAAAAGTAAATGCTAAAAACCTTGGAAATGGTATATATGAAGCAAAACTAAATCTTGCAATGAGTGGGACTTGGCAACTACATATCTTTATCACTCCTAAAGAGGGTAAAAAGTCTCGCGTTAAAACTACGCTAAACTTTTAGTAAAAAGGTCGTAGAAATGAAAAAGATACTTTTTAGTGCCTTAGTACTCTACTCAACACTTCAAGCGATTAGTTTAGATGAGATTATAAACTCATCACTGAGTTCTAATCCTTCACTTGAAGTGATTACTGCTCGTATTGAAGCAAATAAACAGAGTATTGACATAGCCAACCAGTTTACAAATCCTGAAATTAGTTTAACAACAAACACTCTGGACTCTTCTCAAGCTATGAGCCAAACTGTTCTTACATTTAAACAGAAGATTCAGTACTATGATAAACGCGATACAAAACAGAATATTTCTTTAGCAGATGCAGATGTTTTAGCCCAAAAGTTACGATTTGCTAAAGTGGCACTTGTTGCAAAGATTAAAACAGAAGCCTACACTATTTGGGAGCTTCGTGAACTCAAAAGTATTATAAATGAGTATACTATACTTACCAAGCAAAACATAGAACTATATGAGTCATATACAACTGTAGATGCTAACCAGCATATGGGGATTATGAAAGCAGAACTCTCTTTAGCTGATTTAGACATTCAAAAGTCAACTTTAGATGCTAATATTTATAGTGCATATGCTAGACTCTCTTATCTAGCTGCATTTAAAGTAGAAAACTTAGATATTAATCTTGAAATTCAAAGTAAACCAGAACTTGCGAAACTACAAAAAACTCTTGTAAACAATCCAACAATAGCTTTAAAAGAAAAAGAGTTGCAAAAACAGCATGCAAATGTACAAGCTGCAGATATTAACAATTATCCAGATTTAAACCTTATAGCTGGGTATGCTTATCGTCAAAATTTTGATGACTACATGAACTTCGGTTTGTCTCTTAGTCTTCCTATCTACGGGACAGAAGATGCAGTAGAAGAAGAAGCACGTGCTCTTGAACTCTCCTTTGTAAGTCAAAAAAAAGATAGTGAGATTGCAGTAAATGCAACACTTCAAATGTATTATGCCCAGATGCTTTCTTCTTATAATATTTATCATATCATTCAGGATAATGCACTCCCTCAAATAGCCCACATGTTTGAACTATCAAACTCTTCTATCTCTACTGGGGGAGATTTATTTAAGTATATAGATGTGCTCTTTGACAAACTTGCTTTAGAGCAAAAAAGTATTAATGCAGTAGCAAATTATAAAAAATCAGAGGCAAAAATCTCTGAACTCGCAGGAGATATGAAATGAAATTAGGTAAAAAATTATTATTAATAGGGCTCTTACCCCTCTCGTTAATGGCACAAAAAGTGACAGTTGAACAACTATTTTCTGTTCAAACAGTAAAAGTGCAAGAGCAAAATCTCTCTCACTCTAAGAAAAATTATGGTTTTGTGAAAGCTGATGAAGCAAGAGTTCATCATATTTCACCTCGTTTTGGAGGATTTGTAGAAAAAATCTATGCAGATAAGATTTATAAGTATGTAAAAAAAGGAGATGCTCTTGTAACAGTTTACTCACCAGAAGTTTACAAAGCAAAAGAGGACTATCTCAACTCTTATAACTATACAAAAGCCAAAAAGAACAAAGGAATGCTTAGGAGTGCTAAACTTAAACTAGAACTTTTAGGGATTTCGGATAAAGAGATTACTAATGTTTTAAAAACTAAAAAGATCTCTCAAAATACAACAATCTATGCTCCTGTCAGTGGTTACATATTTAAAAAGAGCATCAGTGATGGTTCTGCATTCAGTGCAAAAGCACAACTTTTTGAGATAGTAAATCTTGATGAAGTTTGGGTTGAGGCAAAAGTATTTGAAGAAGATATAAACTGGTTGAAAAATGCAAATAAGTTTGAACTACACTTTAAAAGTACACCAAAAACTTACACTGCAACTTCTAAGCTTTTTTACCCAATGCTAGATGAGAAAGAAGTAATAATGACTCTTCGTTTGAGAGTAAAGAATCCTAACAAAGAACTCTTTGTTGGTATGTATGCCTCAGTCCTTTCACAAGATAAAAAAGAGTCTTATCTTACACTCCCTAGTAATGCAGTTATGAGAAAAGATGGTAAATACTATGTATTTGTAGTTGGTGAGTATGAGGGTGAATACGACCCACTGGAAGTAAGTGTAAAACCACTCAATGCACATACATACATTATTAGAGATGGACTAAATGTAGGCGACGAAGTAGTGAGTAATGCACTCTTTATGATGGATAGTGATGCTCAGATAAATGGCTTATACTAGGAACACATTATGATAGAAAAATTAATAGCATTTAGCATAAAAAACAAATTTTTAATTCTTATGGCTGCACTATTTTTAGTGGCTGCTAGCATCTGGAGTATGAAGAATACTCCTCTTGACGCACTACCTGACCTCTCTCCTCCACAGGTTATAGTGCAGATAAAATGGAATGGACAATCTCCCCAGACTGTTGAAGAGCAAGGAACATATCCTCTTGTGGCACAGTTCTTGGCTATTGCTAACATCGAAACTGTTCGTGGCTACTCTACTTATGAGACAGGACTTATTTACATCATCTTTAAAGATGATACTGACCTTTACTGGGCTAGATCTCGTGTACTAGAGCAACTCGCTTCCCTGCAGTCTTCTCTTCCATCTAATATGAGTGTTACTTTAGGTCCTGATGCTTCGGGTGTTGGTTGGGTCTATGAGTATGCGCTAAGTTCAAAAACAAAAAACCTTGCAGAACTAAGAACTATACAAGACTACTACTACAAGTATGCACTTATGGGTGTTGATGGAGTGAGTGAAGTGGCTTCAGTAGGTGGGTTTGTACCGACTTACCAAGTGACTATAAACAACGATAATCTTATAAGATATAACTTAAGTATTCAAGATGTAGCCAAGGTTTTAAAAGCCAATAACAACGACATGGGTGGTCGTATAGTCATAGAAAATGGCTTTGAATGGATAGTTCAGGCCAAAGGATATGTTAAAAACCTTGATGATATTCGTAAACTAGTTGTTACGACAAAAGGTGGAGTCCCTCTTACTATCGGTGATATAGCAAGAGTAGAACTAACTCCTGCACCACGACGTGGTATGGCTGACTTAAATGGTGAAGGTGAAGTTGTTGGAGGAATTGTTCTTGTTCGTTACGGTGAGGATGTTTACTCTGCCATAGAACGTATCAAAGATAAAATGGCTGACTTAAAAGTCGAAGGTGTGGATGTCACTACTGTTTATGACCGTTCTGGTCTTATAGATGGGGCAGTTGAGACTCTTAAAGGGACTCTTATTGAAGAGAGTATCATTGTTATTATTGTCATCGGACTCTTTTTACTTCATTTGCGTTCTTCTCTTATAGTACTCATAGTTCTTCCACTTACAGTTGGAGCTACTTTTGCACTGATGAAACTCTTTGGCGTAGGCTCTAACATCATGAGTCTTGGGGGAATTGCCATTGCCATTGGTGCAATGGTTGATGCTTCCATAGTAATGATAGAAAATGCTCATAAGATGTTGCATAAGTTTGAAGTAAAAGAGGGACGAGTACCTACAAATACAGAAAGAATAGATGTAATTTTAAAATCTTCTCAGCTTGTTGGTCGTCCTATATTCTTTGCACTTGCTCTTATTGTGGTCTCTTTTTTACCTATCTTTGCACTAACAGGGCAGGAAGGACTTCTCTTTACTCCTCTTGCATTTACAAAAACATTTGCTATGACTGCAGGAGCTATTCTTTCAATCACTCTTGTTCCTGTTCTTATGGTCTTTTTTGTAAAAGGGAAAATTATTCCAGAAAATAAAAATCCTTTAAATAGATTTTTTATTTGGTTATATCATCCAATCATCGTTTATGGACTGAAACTAAAATACTTAGTAATAGTGATGGTTGTAGCTTCTTTAGGTTACATGTACCCACTTTTCAACTCTCTAAAATGGGAATTTATGCCGATGCTTAATGAGCAGACTTTTATGTATATGCCTGTTACACCTTATGGAATCAGTATAGACCAAGCAAAAGCTCTGACACAAAAGACTGATAAAATCATCAAGAGTTTTCCTGAAGTGGAGATGGTTTTTGGTAAAGCAGGTCGAGCAGGGACTGCCACAGATCCTGCCCCTCTTGGAATGTTAGAGACTATCATCACCCTTAAACCTCAAGGTGAGTGGAGAGAAGGAGTGACATATGATTCGCTTCGTCAAGAGATGGAAGATGCTCTTCAAGTTCCGGGACTTACAAACTCTTGGACTTACCCTATTCGTGGTCGTATAGATATGCTTCTTAGTGGAATTCGTACTCCTATTGGGATTAAGCTTTATGGTCAAAATGCTCAAGGCTTACAAAAATATGGAAAAGTTATAGAAGAAAAACTTCGAGGCTTTGATAAAACACTTTCTGTCTTTGCTGATCAAGCAAGTACGGGTTACTTTATCTATCTTGATTTAGATGCCCAAAAGATGGCAAGATATGAGATGGATAAAAATACTCTTTTAGAGTACACATCTTTAGCCATCGGTGGACTTAAAGTTTCTACTATGTACAAAGGCTTAGAACGTTATCCCATTACTCTGCGTTTAGAGGGGGATGAGAGAAGAAGTATAGACTCTATACAGAATATTCAGATAAAAACTAAACTTGGCTTTGTACCTTTAAGTACTTTTGCAAATATTTACTACAAACAGAGTGCATCAGTTATAAAAAGTGAGATGGCAACACCGGTTACTTTCATCTACATCACACCCAATGAAGGTGTAACAGCTAAAGAGTATGTAGCCCAAGCTCAAAAGTTCATAGATGAGATTAATTTTGAAGCTGGATACTACATAGAGTGGGCAGGACAGTCTCAGTACCTAGATAGTGCTATGAAAAAGATAGTATGGATTATTCCAGGGGTTTTACTCTCTATCTTAGTACTTATCTATTTTGCACTTGGAAAAATGACACCGACTCTTATAGTCTTTTTTACTCTTCCATTTGCACTACTTGGTGGGCTTATCTATATAGATATGCTTAACTTTGCGATGAGTATCGCTGTTATAGTCGGCTTTTTAGCACTTCTTGGAGTGGCCGCTGAGACAGCTATTGTGATGATAGTATATCTCCAAGAGTCAATTGATGAAGCTAAAGAAAAGTTTGGAGTAGCGTTTGGAGTTAAAGAGCTAAATGGTGCTATTTACGAGGGAGCAGTACAACGTGTACGTCCTAAACTGATGACTGTTTTTGCTATCCTTGCAGGACTTGCACCAATTATGTATACTCATGGTATAGGAAGTGAAGTGATGCAGAGAATAGCAGCCCCTATGCTTGGAGGGATTATAAGTTCAGCGATACTAAGTCTTGTTATAATTCCTATTGCTTTTGAGATAATGGCAAAAAGAGAGCTTAAAAAAACTATACAAGAGAGTACAGATGAAAACAGAGATAATTAAACTACAACTTATAATTTTGATTCTACTTTTCTTGAGCGCATGTAGTGACTCGCAAAAAGAGCTAAAAGGAAGTGCTAGTTCTGGAATGAAATGTGGTGCAGGAAAATGTGGTGCAAATATGTTTGACGGAAAAGGCGCTCTTGCTAAGAAGAAAAAAAACATACTAAGTCAGATGAGAGAAGTCGATCCGCGTAAAGATTGTGTACTTAATGCTAAAACTACTAAAGAAGTTTATAACTGTGTTCGTTCACCTCAGACAAAGAGACTCACACTTAAATGTGGTACAGACAAATGTGGTTCTCAAAAGAAGCAAAAAAAGAGCCCTGTTATGAAGTGTGGTGCTGGAAAATGTGGGAGTGGGATGTAAGAGATAATGAAAATACTTTTTTTAGAAGATGACCCTATCATAGGTAACCTAGTACATGATTTTTTAAGTGACTTGTATGAAGTCAAACACTGCTATAACTCGAGTGATGCTCTTACATTAGCAGAAAAAGAGAGTTTTGATCTGTATATATTTGATATAAATGTACCTGGTATCTCAGGGTTAGAGTTACTTAAGAGTTTACGAGCGTTTAATGATACTACACCTGCTATATTTGTAACAGCATACCAAGAGCTCACTTATCTAAAAGAAGGCTTCTTAGTTGGTGCTAATGACTTTATACGAAAACCTTTTGAACTCGAAGAGTTACAGGTTCGTATTGAGAGTATTAAACATCAGTATAGCATTGATGAAGATATCATGATAGGGAGTATCTGTTTTTCACCTCTTACTCATCAGCTTTTAATAAATGAAGAAACTGTTGTAATATCTGCAAAAGAGAGTGCTCTTCTCGAGTACATCATCAAAAATAAAAATCATATAGTCTCTTCTCATGAACTCTTACAAAACCTATGGGAGTATGATGAAATGCCTTCTGAAGATACTATTCGTACGTATGTCAAAAAGCTTCGTCAACTTATAGGTAAAGAGCATATTATAAATGTTCGTGGTCAAGGATACAAGTTTGAATAGTTTAGAAAAAAACTCCTTTTACTCTTTTCTTTCACTTTATATAATCTCTTCTACTCTTTTTATATTTCTCTCTGCTTACTGGTACTATGAAGCTCGTTATAGCTCACTTGAACAGACTGAGTACTACCGTTTGCAACACCTTTCAGATAAAATTTCCCAAACAATAATCAATGCTCATATGATGGGAATAAAACTTGAAATGCCAGAGTATGATAAAGATGTTACCGTGGCTTTAGTCTCAAAAACAAGTAAGGTTGTTTATGGCAAACTCTTAGATGGATTTTTTCCAAAAAGGAGTGAATACCTAATACAAAATGGACACAATATTTTAAGTTCTGATGCACCTCAAGAGCATTTGGGAATCGAGTATGTAGTCTTACACTCTGATATACTTTTTCTAAAACTTCAAGAGCTCAAAAAAAATGTAACTCTTAGTATAGTTCTCTCCATCACTATTGTTATCATCTTAGCATGGTTCTTATCTATTATATTTATAAAGCCATTAAGGCAGAGAGTTAAACAAGTAGAAGATTTTGTACATGATACTGCACATGAGTTAAACACACCTATAACGGCTCTTCGTATGTCCCTTTCTCAGGCTATGAAAAAAGATACTTCAAACAAGTATTTGAAAAATATATCTGTGAGTACTAAGCAACTCTTTGATATATATAATGCCCTCTCTTATATCTCTTTTGATCTGAAAAAAGAGGAGGCTGAAAGTCTGGATGTTTGTAGTGTAGTGAAAAAATCTGTGGCATATTATGAAGAGTTAGCACATGCTAAAGGTATAGAGATAGAATCTAGTTGTGAAGAGTTTTATTACACGATAGATGAACCAAAATTAACAATGCTTTTTGGAAATCTTATCAGTAATGCGATAAAGTACTCACATCCTAACTCAAAAATTATGGTTAATTTTTCAGATGCTACATTTAGTGTCGAGGACTTTGGTATAGGAATAGCCAAAGATAAACTCTCTAGTATCTATGAGCGTTTCAACAGAGAAACTGAGTATGCAGGTGGTTTTGGAATAGGTCTTAGTATAGTAGAGAAAATCACCGAGGAGTATGACTTAGATATAAAAGTAGAGTCCATACTTGGCAAAGGAAGTCGCTTTATCATTAAGTTTAGTTAATTAAAGTGATGTTTTCATAGTATACATAAAATTAATATATGATATGTTAAACTAATGTAATATGAAAATAAAAACAATAATTTTACTATGTATACTTTTTTTAGCCAATAATCTTGTAGTATTTTGGCTAACAAAGGTAAACTCAGAAGATAAGATAAACCTAGTCCTCAAAGAGAATCTTAAAACCCTTAATGTTCACTATAAAATCTTGCTTGAAAATCAACGAATTACAGCTATTACTGTCTATCAGTCAACAATACAGATGAAAAGAGTCATTGAAATTTTGACTGAAGCAAAGAGTGCTAATAAAGCTAAAAAAGCAATTTTAAGAGCTGAATTACATAATCTTTTAAATAAGAAGTATAAAATTTTAAAACAGAAGGGAGTTTTACAGTATCAGTTCTTACTTCCTAATAATATTTCATTTTATAGAGCGCATAAACCAAGTAAATTTGGGGATGATTTAACAGATGTTAGAGCTGATTTTAAATACACAAATGCAACTCAAAAACCTTTAAGTGGTTTTGTTCAAGGTAGAGTAGCACATGGGTTTAGAAATACTTTTCCTCTTTTTGATAAAAATAAAAAATATATAGGTGCAATGGAGGTCTCTTTTTCAAGTGATAATTTTCAGAATTACTTAAATAATATTAGTAAAATTCATACACACTTTTTGGTCAATAAAGATATATTTAATGCTAAAACTTGGGAGAGAGATGACCTTGTAGTCGACTATAAAGAGAGTGCTGAATCATCAAACTATATGATTACTTTAAATAGTATTCATACTCAAACAGAATGTATAGTAGAGAACAAAGAAAACTTACAACCATTAAGAGCAGAGATAGATAAAAAGATGGCTATAGCAAAGCCTTTTAGTTCTTATATCCACCGTGATAATCACATATCAATTTTATCTTTTTTACCTATTGAAAATATTGAAGGAAAAGCTGCTGCTTGGTTAGTTTCTTATGAAGATGGAGCTCCGATTGAGTTGACCCTTTATAATACATTAGTTTTAAGAATTATTACATTTTTTCTATCATTAGTGATTGTATATTTCTTAGCAAAACAGATACTTTCAAAACAAAAAATTGAAAAACAAAAAAGAGATATGGAAATACAACATCGCCTTTTAGATACTATTCTTAACTTGACGGATAACATTATGTTTATTACTGATTTTAAAGATGTTAAATTTTCCAACAATAGATTTAAAGAGGTGTTTAATAGCTCGAATAAGCATAGTATATTAAATATATTTGTTAATGTTGATGGCTACTTACACAAAGACCTACTAGATGAAAATGAAACATTTGTTTCCTTAATCTCTCGCACAGATGCACTTAATAGAGTTGTCTCTATAATAGACAAAAATTTTGAACCTAAAGTATTTCAAATAAGTGTTACAAAATCAGAAAATAGAGGTGATTATTTAGTTACTCTTTCTGATATTACTAAAATGAAAGAACTTCAAGTCCAAACTGAGCGTAAAGCTTATGTTGATGGTTTGACTAATGTATATAATAGATATAAGTTTGATGAAGTACTAGGACAAGAGATTAAAAACTCACAAAGATACAATACTACTTTTTCTATAGCTATTATAGATATAGACAATTTTAAAGACTTTAATGATACTCATGGGCATCTCATAGGGGATGAAGTCTTAGTAACAATGGCACGAACTGTTAATGAAAATGTAAGAGATACAGATACTTTTGCACGATGGGGTGGAGAGGAGTTTGTAGTATTTTACAAAAATACATCTTCAGAACTTGCATTAACAGTGTCCAACAAGTTAAAAGATAAAATCGAAGAAAATAGACACACTACTGCGGGAAAAATAACTGCTAGTTTTGGTGTTACAGAGTACATTAATGGTGACACATTAGAGAGTATTTTTAAGAGGTGTGATGATGCTTTGTATGTTGCTAAAGCAAATGGACGAAATAGAGTAGAGGTAAAGTAACTCTAGCCTATAAGTCTTGTTATATCGTTAAAGAGTCCTAGCCCCATAAGACCAAAGAGAACTATCCATCCTGCTATCGTAAACTTTACCATAACTGCTTCACTTGCTTCGCGTCTAAAGATAAGCTCATAGAGGTTAAACATTATATGCCCACCATCAAGGGCTGGAATAGGTAGGAGATTTAAAACACCAAGGTTTACACTTATGAGTGCTGCAAAGAAAAGAACACTCATCCATCCTTGTTCACTTGCATCTGAAGTAAGTTTTACTATGCTTATAACGCCACCTAACTCTTTTGCAGGTACATCGCCAGTGATGAGTTTTTGTACCCCTGTAAAGATCATCGTACTAGCAAAAACAGTCTGTGCAGTTGCATAAGAGAATGTATCACCAAACGTCAGGTTAAGAGGGTGAGTAACTCCTGCTGAGGAGATACCTATCATCTTTTTTTGGATAGTCTCACCGAACATATTTTTTGTCTGGGTAAGTTTTGGTGTAAGTATTTTGTATTCAAAAAAGCCATTTCTAATAATACCAATGTTTAGGCTTCCACTACTTTTTTTTATTGAGTCAGCCATCTCTTGCCAAGTTTCTATCTTTAGAGAGTTTATAGAAGCGATAGTGTCATTTGACTCTAATCCTGCTATAAAAGCGGGAGAGTCTTTTGTAACTGTTCCTATCACAGGAGATAGAACAGGAGGTGAACCTAGTGCGATGATAAGGTAGAGGAAAAATGCTATGATAAAGTTAAACGCTGGACCCGCAAGTAATATAAATATTTTTTGAACTGGTGTTTTACTATTGTAGCTATCTTCGTCAAAACTTTTTTTAGTAGGGTCTGTATCATCTTGACCTTTCATACGAACATAACCACCAAGAGGGATAGCTGAGACACTCCACTCTGTGTTAAACTTTCTAAAAGTAAAAAGTCTTTTACCAAAACCAATACTAAAAACTTCTACATAAACACCCATAAGACGTGCTGCAAGATAGTGACCTAACTCGTGGAAAAAGATTAGTCCGCTAAGAACTAAAAGTGATACTACTATACCCATTAATTTTCATCCTTCAAAAGAGCTTTTCTAAAGCCCCATAAATATTCTGTACCTGAGTAAACAGTTAGTATTACAGCGAACCATAGGAGTTCCTCTCCAAACGCCCAGTGCATTAGTAAAAAGCCTATAGCTATCATTTGCATAACAGTTTTTACTTTTCCTGCCATTGATGCCTTTATATCAAGTCCTTCTGCAACTGCAACAGTTCTGATACCAGTTATAAATAGCTCACGAATAATGATAATGTAGATAGCCCATGCTGAAGCTTCTCCACTCACCATAAGTCCTAAAAAGGCAGCGATAGTTATCATCTTGTCTGCAAGAGGGTCTATGATAGCCCCGAGTTTTGTTTTTTGGTTCCACTCTCTTGCTATAAATCCATCAAAGAAGTCAGTTGCACTTGCTATAACAAAAACCATTGAAGCAAGATAATAGTTCCATGTGATATCAAAGCCATTCTCTACAAAAAGTTTTTCATTGAGGATTATCCAAAAGAGTAGGGGTGCTAAAAGTATGCGTAAAAGTGCTAGAGCATTAGGAAGGTTTAGCAAAAAATGTCCTTAGATTTATGATAATGTGATTTTATCCATTTCTTGCTTATTTTAGGTATAAGATTAAAGGTGTTTAAGTTAAATACTCAAACATATCAGTACGACCGAATTTTTGAGCGAGCATTGGGGCTGTAGCACCTCTAGCATTTGCTATAGACTTATCGGCTCCTTTATCAACAAGGTACTTAACAAGCTCTGTCATCTCATCCATAATAGCTTCCATAAGTGGAGTCCAACCAACACCATCTATCTTGTTGATGTCCGCACCATTATCAAGTAAAAACTCAACCATATCTCGTCTATCTCTACGAATAGTAATATGTAGAAGTGTCCAACCATATTTATTTACTATATTTATATTCTCTAAAGATGTAACCATCTCTTTAAATTTGTTAAAATCATTTTCGTATACAACTTGTTCAAATAGTGCATACTCTTCTTGTGTAATTGCCATAATTATTCCTTTATTTACATAGTATGAAAGTATATCAAATAAGTATATATAGTTAAATTACTTTACAATATTTTTTTAAAGTAGTATACTATCTTATAATAATTATCAAAAGGACAAATAATGAAACATATATACTTATCTAAATTAGATATTAGTGAAGCACTGAAAGATCATTCTATAACAGAAGAAGAAGCTCAAAAACTATATAAAAAAGTTGATTGTCAGGTTAGTATATATAAGGTTATTCACAGATAACTAATATATTTAAGGAAAAAAATGAAAATATATTTCTTAACTCTTCTCTTATTTCTAAGTGCTTGTAGTGAACAAAAAACTCTAGTAAAGTATGACGGAAAGGTACTCTTAGAAACAAAGTGTGCATCTTGTCATAACTTAGATATGCCCCCAACACTCTCAAAAGATGAAGTTGCACCTCCCATGATGGCAGTAGCTTTTCATGTAAGAAGTTTTGTTGAACCAACTAATGAAAGTCAGAGAATCTCAAAGGCAATAGAGTTTGTTGTTGATTATGTTGAAAATCCATCTTTAGAAAAATCATTTTGTGATAGAGAGAGTCTTCAACACTATGGTTTAATGCCTTCTCAAAAAGAGAATGTGACTACTGGTGAACTAAAAGCAATTGCCTCATATATGTTTAAACATTTTACTCAAGAAAATCTTACACAGATTCAAAAAGATAAAGCTGCCTTTGATACATTGCCAAAGGGAGAAAAACTTGCTTTAAAATACAAGTGTATAGGTTGTCATAAAATGAATGTTGACACAGTTGGTCCATCATTAGTATCTATAGAGAAGAGATATAAAACAGATGAAAAAAGTATAAGTTTCAGTATAAAAAATGGAAGTTCTATGAAGTGGAATAGAGGAGTAATGCCAGCGTTTAAACAACTCAACCAAGAGGAGTTACAAACGCTAAGTGAATGGGTCTTAAAAAGTAAGTAGCAAATTAAAAATCTGCTCCAAGGGAAAATTTTAACTGATATTCACTATCTGTAATATTGGCATTGTCATTTTTATAGTATTCAAATACAATGGGGGCTACAAAACCGTTTAAAATGACTACATCCATTCTTAGTCCAACTGAAATTTCATCTACATCCTCAAGTGTGTTATCAAAATATTTCATACCATAGTGTCTATAGTTAGCATAAATTGCTTCACGCTGTAGAGAAAAAGGAAGAGTAAACCAGTAGCTGGAAAGATTGAGTACTTTACTAATCCGCCCCTCAGTATAAGCTACTCTTTTGAAATATTTAGAGTCTCCATTTAGTGTTGGCATAATGATTGTTGATTGATCTATATCTGTCATACCTGAAGATGAAACCTTTACACCTCTTGTATTTGACTGTGCAATTGCATTATTTATATTAAGATCGGTAATTGAATACTTTGCTCCAAGGTTTATGTAAAACTCTCCTCCCAAATCATGAGAAAAATCGTATTTTCCACCAGCAATAATATCTGCTCTCTCTTTAACACCATAAATGCTTAATGTATCGGTAAAGTTACTATACATACTTTTCCCAAAATGTTTTGAAACACTTATATTAAGACTTCCAGTTAAAGGCTCTCTCTCTTTTGTGTCATAATCTTGATAGAAAGCGGCATATAGACTAGCATTATAGTAACCTGTTTGTAAAAATGGAACATGTGCAGTGGCTATTATACCACTTGACCTTGTATTATTTCTATCATAATTATCTATAACACCATACCCTATAACTGTATATTGCAGTAAGTATTGAGAGTTTGAGTAACCCACCCCTGCAATAGTGATATTTGAATCATCTCTAGAAATAAAAGCATTTGCTGAGTTTTGAGAGAGTGGATCTCCAAAAGAGATGTTTAATGAACCAACGATAGCTTTGTTAGTAGCTTGACCAATTTGAAAATCTGATCCACTATAGTGCATATCTAAAAATGAATAGTATGAGTCAGAAGTATCTACTACTGACGTATCTATATCAGTAGCTTCAGTTGTTTGTCCATATTGTTTATAGTACTCTTTGTCTTCAAAAAAGAGTTTCGTATTAAAAGGTGTCTCTTTGATATCTTCTAAACTATTTTTTACATAGTAGTAGTCTTTATCACTAACTGCACTTAAAAGTACTTCATTGTCATTTATTAGTCTTGCTTCTAAAATGTTGTCAGCATTACTAGCTCTAGTGACTTCACCATCTTTATATCTATAAAGTGTAGACCCTAACTCTGAGTTTGCAATGAAGTAAATTGCTCCTTTTGTGTCTACATCAGATAGAATCCCATAAAAACCTTCAAATGTATAGAGTGGAGTTTTGTTTTTATAGAGTGTTTTCTCTTTACCTTTGTTTTTATTGGCAAAATAGTAGATGTTATCATCTTTATCTATGATAACTGAAGAGTTTGTATAGCCTATAAATTCATTTCCAACATAGAGTTGTGGTTGATCATAAGAACTTGCAACATCAAAGTAAACTGTACGTCCATCGCTAAGATAGCCCTGAATCATTTTAGACTCAGTAGCATTTTTTATAAAGGCATTATTATTATAAAGACCTTGTGTGATTTTTATAGGAGAAGTGTTGTTACTCCCTTGTGTATAGTACTCATCATCAACCTTAATTACTCGTCCTGGCATCCAACTATCTCGTGTTTTACTCACAACTTCATTAGATTTTTGCAGGACTACTAACTCTGGTACTCTATATCCAGTCTCATTTGTTATAAAAAATATCTCATCACTATTGGCATTTAAGGGAGAGTAAAACTGAGAAGAGGCTAGTTTTTCTCCATCTGCAACTACTAAGTTTTCTGCTAATTTTGCATAATGGTCTGAGTACTCTTTCATAGTAGTTTCAAAATCACTTCCAACTGTCTCTTCCATCGCGTAGTTTGTGAAAAATGGGAAAGCCCAGTATGCAGAGTTATTGTAAAAGTATTTGTCTACTGTTTGAGTTCCATAATTCTCAGCTAAAAATAGGTTGTAAAATCCACCAATTTGGTAATAGATATCTCCGGCATAAGGGAATTTTAGTTTCGAGTTATACATATCTGCAGGTGTAATATTTCCAGCTTTGGCTTGTAACATCATCATCGCTTTAAAGCGACCACTGTACAGACGTCCACCAGTTCCATGCCATGATTCGTTAAGTACAGCATTCCCCTCTAGCATAAAAGAGTTTTCAACTATGTTTGGTACTACAAACCAAGGAAAAGGAAAGAAAACAGTACCATTTCCTATAATAGAATGAAGTGTTTTCGAAACGCCACTTGCTTTTACATTTGTTTGATAGTTATGTGTTGTCTCATGGTATATGAGAAGATCAAGCCAAGAATTATTCGAAAAATAATCAACATGACTAGTCCCACCAATATAATTTATTTGTCTATTATTTGGAAATTGTGTTGAAAAACCATTTGCTATTTGATTGTTATCAGAGATTAGACCAACATAGAGTGTCTCATCAAGTTTCCATCCAAAAAACTTTTCATAATCAGTATGAATTTGTTCTTCCATAGACATAGTATGTTTGGCAAACTTTAGATTATCTTTTGTATAGATAAGTTGAACATCTCTATCTTTAATGGTATGTGTATAGTAAGCATCATCATGAGGGACAACTGCATTACCTGTACTCAAAGGAGGAGTGATAAGAATATTTTGGTTAGAGTTAAAACTGGTAGCATTTACATTTGCAAGGAGTAAAGAGAGGATAAGAAAAATACTTTTTTTCATGAGTAGCCTTATTGTAAGGTTATATTTGAAAGTTTCTCTAGTAAACCTTTTATGCTCTTATAAAAGTTTACTAGAGATAAAGTTGGTTATTGAAAAGAAGTAGCACCATCTATCACGATAACTTGACCAGTTAACCATGAAGCAGAGTCTGAACATAGGAATGAACAAGCTCCAGTTAAGTCAGTTGCATCACCCATACGAGAAAGAGGAGAGCGTTTAACAACTTCTGCTTTTACTTCTTCGTAGTTAGGGAAAGCTTTAAGTGCGTCAGTGTCGATTGGACCACCACTTACAGCATTTA
>Ga0256826_1001036_pt1 | contig 17258 bp, 11 predicted proteins | sample CV79metaG_FD_185975 | JGI IMG/M metagenome (GOLD analysis project Ga0256826, IMG submission 185975) | Hydrothermal vent microbial communities from East Pacific Rise, Pacific Ocean - CV79 | ecosystem: Environmental > Aquatic > Marine > Hydrothermal vents | place: Pacific Ocean: East Pacific Rise...
ATCATCAGAGTATTTAACGGCAGCATCAGCGAAACTAATTTCACCACTTACAATTTTCTCACGTATATCACTTATTTTTTTATAAATTTTGGCAGTATCTTCAGGTAAGGCATTTTCATCAAGAAAAAGAAGTATATGACTTACTCTGACATCCTTTTGCATTCTTTGGTAGGCTTCTGTCATTAATTTTTCATTAATATCCTCATCTACCAAATAGGGTTTGGCTAATTGCTCTCTATAACCATTCAACTCATTAATAAAAGCAGATGATGTATCTTTTTTTAATGATTTAGCTTCATTCACTTTTAGGCGAAAATTAGTATAAAGATTTAAATATTCGTCGATAGATTTTTTATCAATAGATTTGTCAGTATTATTTTTCTGATAAATATTCCAAAATTCTTCCACAGTAATATTTTCTTCACCTACTGTCATCAAAGTTTTTTCCGCATTTTGAGATTTTCCTTGTGGAATTATTAATAATGCAATAACCACGAATAAAAGTGTTCTTAGAATTTTCATAGATAAATTATTTTTTAGTTTTGAGTTATAATGTATTTTTTATGACCTGCTATAATTAGGTGCTTCTCTGGTAATTGAGACATCATGAGGATGGCTCTCCACAACTCCTGCAGCAGTAATTTTTGTAAACTTTGCATGATGTAATTGTTCAATGCTAGGGGAACCTGTATAACCCATTCCGGCCCTTAAGCCCCCAACTATTTGGTGAACTACTTCTGACAATCCTCCTTTATAGGCTACCCTTCCTGCAATACCTTCGGGTACTAATTTTTTAATATCATCTTCCATATCTTGGAAGTATCTATCTTTACTCCCTTTTTGCATAGCTTCAACAGATCCCATGCCTCTATATGATTTGTATTTTCTTCCTTCGTATATAATTGTTTCACCGGGAGCTTCGTCAACACCAGCAAATAACGACCCTGCCATAATAGTGTGTCCTCCGCCAGCCAATGCTTTTACAATATCACCGGTATAACGAATTCCACCATCAGCAATAATTGGAATTCCGCTATCTTTTATGGCATGAGCTACATTCAGAATAGCACTAAACTGTGGCATTCCTACACCAGCAATAACTCGAGTAGTACAAATGGAGCCGGGTCCTATTCCAACTTTAACAGCATCAGCGCCAGCTTCAACAAGGGATTTTGCAGCTTCTCCGGTAGCTATATTACCCACTACAACATCTATTTGGGGATGCTTGTTTTTTATTTCGCCAAGCACCATAACTACGCTTTTAGTATGTCCGTGGGCAGTATCTATTACTAAAGCATCAACTCCGGCATTTACCAAAGCATCTGCTCTGTCAAAAGTATCACCACCAATGCCTATGGCAGCAGCCACTCGTAATCTACCCAAATCATCTTTACAGGCATTGGGGCGCTCTTTAATTTTGATTATATCTCTATAAGTAATTAAACCAATCAGCTTGTTATTATCGTCAACAACCGGAAGTTTTTCAATTTTATATTTCTGGAGAATATCGGCAGCTTTCTCAAAATTATCAAATTCTGTGATAGTAATTACTTCATTGGTCATTACTTCACTAACCGGTCTGTTTAAATTCCTTTCAAAACGCAGGTCACGATTGGTAACTATACCAACCAATTCACTGTATTTATTAACTACAGGAATCCCCCCAATTTTATATTCTGCCATGAGTTTTAAAGCATCGGAAACCAAAGCATTTGAATGAACAGTAACAGGTTGAATAATCATTCCGTTTTCGGCACGCTTCACTTGCTTTACCTCGTTTGCCTGAGCTTCTATAGGCATATTTTTATGAATAACTCCTATACCTCCTTCTTGTGCCAGGGCAATTGCCATAGCTGACTCAGTAACAGTATCCATTGCTGCGGATACTACGGGGATATTTAATTCAATGTTTCTGGTAAATTTTGTTTTCACGTTAACCTCTCTCGGTAAAACTTCTGAATAGGCAGGTATTAACAATACATCATCGTAAGTTAAACCTTCTTGAACTACTTTACTATGGGACATGCTTCCTAATTAAAAAATTTGTGCAAAAGTAACTATATTCACATATAAATCATAATAAGCTAAAAGCCTTTTATTGCATGAAGTTTTAATAAATGTTAAAGTACTTATCCTATTTAGATAAAAACAAGAAATGAGCTGATTTTTGAGCCTTAGCTTTATTATAATGAAGAGGGTTTAAAAGTATTGGGTTTAATTTTCAGCTGAGATAAACTATAATCCTTGAATAAAATCTGATAAATCATCTTCGGTTTTTAAACCCAATCGTTTTCGTAATTTATAGCGGGCACTTTTAATGCTATTGGGTGATAAGTTGAGAACAGCTGCGGTTTCTTTAATATTAAGATTTAGTTTTAAAAGTGCACAAAGACGTAAATCATGGGTACTTAGTTCCGGATTTATTTCTCGCAATTTATCAAAAAAACTAGTATTAATCTGCTCAAAATACATTTTAAAAACTTCCCAGTCGTCCTCAGCTTTTATACTTTTATTGATTTGTCTCTTTAATTTCTTAAAGCTATCATCAAGATTATCAGGGTTTTCAACAATATCTGCAATACTTGTATTTACCTCTTGAAGAAGTTTGTTTTTTTGCATCATATTAAGTGCATGTGCAGTGAGTTGTTTGGTTTTATACTCTATATCTTCGGTGAGTTTCTGTTGTACTACCTGGTTCTTTTCGAGCTCAATTGCCAGTAACCTCCTTTCTGTTTTATGAAGCTGTATGGTTTTCTTTCGTCTAAGCATATAAGAGATTATTATAGTTGATGAAGAGATAAAAATAACGAATAGCAGGATAAGCAATAGTATGCGTAATTGTTTGTCTTTAGCTCCCTGTTCTTCCATATTTTTGATACTTAATTGTTTTCTTTCCACTTGGTATTTCACTTCCATCTCAGCAATACGTTTATCACTTTCCTTACTAAACATGCTATCTGAAATGGCTTTATTTATTAGCAAGTATTTGAAAGCACTATCATATTGATTAAGCTCCTCAAAAATATTGACAAGTTTTAAACTGGCATCTTTTTTATACTTTTCCCAGCCATATTTATCTGATAAATAATATGATAAAATATAGTGTTCTTTAGCCCCAATAAAATTGGAAATTAACAATAGATAATTTCCATATAAATTGTGATAGTAAATTTCAGCTTCCTGTTCGGGATATTTTTGGGTTAGGGAATGACTTTTGTCAAGAAAAATTAATGCAGAATCTAATTGATTGAGTTCAAGATATGAGTTAGATAAATCCAAATAAGCAAATTTTAAAAAATAATCTTCATGAAGATTTTGATAAATCTCAGTAGCTTTAATGGTATAAACTTTCGATTTCTCTATTTCATTCATATATAAATAGGCCTTCCCTATGCTTAAAAAGCTTTCTGCAATATTTAAACTATCAGCTGATAAGATTGCTAAACGGAGTGATCTTTTATGATACTGGAGAGAGAGCTTATACTTTTTTAGCTCCTGATAACAAGTGGCAATACCTGTGTAAGCAGCCGATTCCAGCCATTTTGTTTTCGATTCAATTGCTGCCTTTGCCGTTAATTGATAATAGTTAATAGATTGAGTATAATTACTCTTATAATAATAGCAATTACTAATATTTGCCAGTATCCCTGCAATTCTTTTCTTGAGCTTATTTTTTTCTGTAGTATCTTTTATTTGGGGTAATACAGCTTTGGCAGAGTTTAAACCCAATTGAAAAATGATATTTGCAGTATCAAATTTAGATTGAATAGCTCTAGCGGCTCCTATGATATTATAGGCTTCAACAATAAGGATATTTTGCTGGTGTTTTTGCGCAATTTTTAAGGCTTTCTTCCCATAATACAATGCCGAATCTGACGATAAATATAAAAGCTCCCAAGATAATTGTATATAAGTATTGGTTAAATGCTCGGGCTTAATTTTTGTGTTTTTAATAACTGTTAGCAAGCTATCAGTTTTGTTTTCGGCATTTGCAAAAGAATTTAAAATTAGCAAGCAGAAAACAAAAACCGTTTTAAGTATAATTATCCCTGTTCTTTTATAATAATTATCCATTTTTATTCTATTCCTTGAATAATATCCGATAAATCATCCTTTGTTTTTAAACCCAATCGTTTTCGTAATTTATAGCGGGCACTTTTTATACTGTTTGGCGAAAGATTGAGCACTGCAGCAGTTTCTTTAATATTTAAATTGAGTTTTATCAATGCACAAAGTCGTAAATCGTATGTAGTAAGCTCAGGATTTATTTCTCTTAGTTTTTCAAAAAAGCTAGAATTTATTTGCTCAAAATACATTTTAAAAACCTCCCAGTCGTCGTCTGCCTTTATACTTCTATTAATTTGTCTCTTCAATTTTCTAAAACTATCATCAAGGTTATCCGGATTTTTTACAATATCAGCAATACTAGTATTTACTTCCTGAAGAAGCTTATTTTTTTGCATCATATTAAGCGCATGTGTGGTTAATTGTTTGGTTTTATGCTCAATATCTACAGTAAGTTTCTGCTGCTCTACCTGATTTTTCTCAAGCTCAATTGCCAATAGTTTCCTTTCCGTCTCATAGAGCTGTTTGGTTCTTTTTCGTCTTAAAATATAAGAAGCAATAATTATTGCAGATGAAACAATAATCACTATTAACAGGATAAAAAGTAATAACCTTAATTGTTCATCTTTTATTTTTTGCTCTTTCAAATTCTTGATATTGAGTTCTTGTTTTTCCACTTGGTATTTTACTTCCATTTCAGCAATACGCTTGTCACTTTCTTCTGTAAACAGGGAATCGGAAACGGCTCGATTTATTACTAAATACTTAAATGCACTGTCATAAATTTTAAGCTCCTCATAAATATATACTAGCTCAATACTTGCATCATTTTTATATTTATCCCAGTTGCTTTCCTTTGCCATTAAGTAGCATTTTGTAAAATGGATAATGGATTCGTCCACGTTTCCAACCAAATGAAGATAATCACCATATAGATAGTGATAATACATTTCCGACTCCTGCTCAGGATATTCCTGAATAAGAGAAAAGCCTTTGTTTAAAAAAATATAAGCAGAATCTAAATTATTGGTTTTTAAGTAATCATTGCTTAAATTAAGGTAGGCTATTTTTAAAAAATAACCAGAAGATTGTAAATCAAATATTTGCGCAGCTTTTAAGGTAAACTCCTTTGATTGTTCAAAATTGTCCATATACATATATGCTGCTCCAATATTCAAATAGCTCCCGGCTATACTTGCACTATCCTTAGATTCCAATGCCAATTCAAGTGACTTTTCATGATATTCTAAGGAGAGTTTATATTTTTTCAATTCATGATAGCAACTTCCCATGCTCGTAAGAACAACAGACTCTCTCCATTTTTCATCCAATTGGTGGGCTAATTTGGCAGATTGAAGATAATAACTTAAGGCTTGCTCATATTCACTTTTATGATAATAGCAATTCCCAATATTTGCAAAAATTCCTATTTTACGTTGCTGTATTTTTTTCTCCTGTTTCTCATTTTTTTCTCCTAAATTGCTTAATATATCGTTACAGGAAACCATCCCTTTTTGCAAAATAATGATAGCAGTATCAAATTCTGATAAAACTATTTTATTCACTCCAATTACATTATAAGCTTCCGGTTTAAGTTCTATCAGATGATGCTCCCTAACCTGTTGAAAAGCCATTTTACCAAAAAGCTCTGCTGAATCTGAAGAAACATACATATACTCCCATGATAAATCAATATAGGCCATGGTAATTTCGCTAGCTGTACTTGTGGAATCACTAATCACCTGGAACAGACCTGTAATTTTATCTTGTGCTCTTATATCCTGTGGTATAAGAAGCAACAGAATGCCAAATAATCCTAAAAGCTTTTTCATCTTAATTGAATATTAACAATATATAATTCATAAAAAAGGATAGTAGGTTTTGTGTGATACTTTTTTTGGTTAAAAGATGCTTTACAAATTTAAGAATATACCTCTTGGTTTTGGAAATAAAAAAATAAAAATACTACAGTAAATCGCAACTCATTGTCTTTCTGTAGTATGCAATTTTTAAATGTAGTAAAACATACCTTAAGCATACCTAGAAAAACTAGCCCACATACCAGGTACATACCTTCATATTTAGGTTTCATTAATGTGTGATAGTATCATTGCCAAAAAAATAAATAAATGGAATCATTAGAAAGGAACCAGAACTTGATTATAGCTATAATAATATTGGTATTTGCTCTGGTAGCACATTATCTCATTGGATAACAGAACAAGGATTAAAATTTATAAGATGAACAATATCATGGTGTACGCAATAGATCATACGATTTACATCCAATCGAGCGAAATAATGCAAGATGTGCAAGTTCATTTGATTAATGATGAAAGTGATTTTAAAAAAAGTATAAATGTTAACAGGTCATGCTATGAGAAGTTGATTATTAACGCACCTGTAGGCAAGTTTAAAATAAAAGTAAAAGACAGTAATCAAGTAATTGAAAAACAAATAAATATAAAAATTTAATTATATAAAACATTTTATTATGAAAAAAAAGTACAGCTTATCCCTTGGGTTTCTTTTAATATTATTGCTTGGGAACACACTGGTTTTTGGACAAAACCAGTATTATTTGGATATGGACTCTGATGACGCTTATATTTATTATGATGATGACCTAACATTGAGTAAAATGGATTTTGCCAGTGATTATACAATTGAAGCTTGGGTTTTCCCTGTTTCAGGCAGGGTTGATAATTTGGATGTTATCATAAATAGAACCGATTTTTTCTCTCTTGTCATGTATAATGCCAACGCTACCGGTGATATTAAAGATTTCTATTTTAAAGTTTTTGACATCTCGATTATGGATTGGGTTATTTACCATACCAGCACTAATGAAACTTTACAAGTAGACGCATGGAACCATATTGCCGTCATCAACAACTCCTCAACAAATACTCTTAAGTTTTTCGTTGATGGTGTCAATGTAACCCCCGGTGGAAGTTACCCTGCAGACCGTTTGAGACCAGCTGATGCCAATCCCAGCAATTTATTTATCGGGGCTAGAAATCTTAATCCTCCCTTTAACTCTTTTGGTGGATATATTGATGAAGTACGATTAAAAAATGTGGCAGAAGACCCAAGTAACCTACAAGGAAATATGACCTCCATAGAATATATTGCGGATCCTAATACAGCAGCATTATTTCATTTCAATGAAGGCCTTGGAATAGAAAGTGTGAATGCAGCAACCGGTGTTATGGCGGACTTAGCCAATACTATTTATTGGAGAGGATGGAGATTTAAACCCGGACATAGCATCCCATTTGGTCCTAGGTATATTTGGAGAGGATTGGTTTCCCATTCAAGTTTGTATGAAGGGAACTGGGATGTAAACGCTTTACCATCAGGAAATGATGAAGTTATTGTTCCTGATGGAACTAACTTTGATATGTGGGTAGCCGAAGATGATAATTTCAATTGTGGCGACTTTACTTTAGAATCTAATGCAAAGATGAGAATATACGGTGCAGGTTCAGTAGAATGTATCAATTTTACAATTGAAAATAATGCAGAACTGGAACTAGAAAGATACCTTACGGTTTTTAATACATTTACAAATAATAATCCTAACAGCGGATTACGTATCTTATCATATGGCTCCGAGATTGGTTCGCTTATACATAATACATTTGGTATACAAGCCACAGTTGAAAGGCATATCGACCCATATACACCGGCCGACCCTGATGATGGGTGGCATTATTTATCATCTCCGGTTGGAAATTATGCTATTGCACCCAGCGATTTTGTTCCCGGGGTTAATGACGACCTATTCGCATATGACGATGCAACAGGAATGTGGTTTAATTATTTTGGAACCGGTTTTGCATCTTTCGAAAAAGGAAAAGGTTATTTATGTTCTTATCAAATAAATAAAACACATACGTTTGCTAACTCAACCATCAATGTTACCGATGTTTCATTTAATAATATTGGCGCAGCTACTGCTTGGGAATTACTAGGAAATCCTTTTACAAGCGCCATAGATTGGAATAATGGAACTTGGAATAGAAGTAATATAAGCGGAGCACAAGTTTATAGTGAAGACCTAAGGAATTGGTTAGTTGCTTCTATTATTCCGGCAACTCAAGGTTTTTTTGTTGAAGTAAATGCACCAATAAACCATATTACTATTCCTGCTGATGCCAGATTACATAGCCCACAATCTTGGTATAAAAATGAAAAAATTAAAGAAAGTACATTTCAAGTTAAACTTACCGGTGATCAAAATAAAGGATGGGATTTTACTACTATCACATTTAATAATACTTGTAGCGAAGCCTACGATCCCGAATACGATTATCATAAACTTTTTGGACAACCATCCGCTCCTCAACTTTATACTACTAACTCCAACCAAGAAGATTTTTGTGTAAATACACAATCTGTTCCTCATTCTGAAAGAATCATTCCTCTAAACATCAGAATTGGTTATGATGGAGTTTATAAAATTGCAGTAAAAGAAAACAATATTGAGAGTGAAGGAAATATTTATTTGGAGGATTTGAAAACAGGAATACTTACAAATTTATCAACTAATCCTTCCTATAGTTTTCAGGGTATTAAGGGCGAAGATGCTAATCGTTTCATCCTTCATTTTAACAGCACAACAGGAGTAAGCAATATCAAAGACGCATCCGATATTCATATTTATTCCAGCTTAAAAAGCATTTATATAAGTTCCGATAAAAGCATCACAGGCAAACTCAATATATTTGATATAGGAGGCCAATTAGTTTATTCCCAAAACTTACAAAATTCAAATATGCATCGTGTTTCCACAAAAACTCTTAAAGGATTGTTTTTGGTACAGCTAATTGAAGAAGGAAATACAATAACACAAAAAGTAATCATTCAGTAAAAGAAGAAATTATGAAATCAATAATAAGATTGACAGTAATTAGTTTTGTTTTTAGTTTAGTTTTTCTAATACCAGCTAGCGTGAATGCCGATCCCCCTGGCATGCCCGGTAGTCATGGCACCAATGGCGATGCTCCTCCGGGTGGAGGAGCCCCTATTGGAAGTGGGGTGGCGTTTTTTATTGCCATGTCAGCTGCTTATGGTGGCAAAAAAGTATATTCCTTTAAACAAACCAACTAGTTTTTTTACATCAACAGAGAGTTCAATTAATACTTCTCCATTAAGCCAATGTTTCGTGCATTGGCTTTTTTTAAATCTATATTAACAGTAGTACAAATACTAATATTATGTTTTAATTGCATGTATCAGAAACTGTCTTCACAAAATTAATACTTCCTATTTCAACTTTTTTTAATATATTTGTCACACGCAAACACATCCCATATTCTCTAACCTATAATTATTCACAGAAAGCCGGATTTTTTTACTCTTGGTTCTTCTGAAGTGTATATTGCACGAAATCTCGTACACCTATACAACTAAAACCTCCGAACATTATTATTAAACCACTTTATGTATGCATATAATACTAAACCTTAATAATTATGAAAAAAAATTACAATTTTATTATTGGACTAGCTCTGGTTTTTATATTTGGAGGAGTTTCTGTTTTTGGACAAAGCAGCCATTATTTAGACTTTGACGGATCAAATGATTATGTTAAATACTTTGACGACGGAACACTAGGAAGAATGGATGGTGCAACTGATTACACTATTGAAGCCTGGATTTACCCCATTGATGGCAGAGTTGCCGAGTACGACAGAGTACTCCAACGTTACTATTCCTTTAAAATAACAATGTGGGATGGAAATAATGATGGCAATGTTGAAGATTGGTATTTTAGCGTGAGTGATGGAAGTGGGTCTTTTTCCCATTTTAATACACAGGGTGATGCTACCCTTACTTTAGACGCATGGAATCACATAGCAATTATTAATAATTCATCAGATGGTAGTTTAAAGCTTTATGTAAATGGTATTGATGTTACACAAACTGGAGGCTATGCCAATATGAATTTAAGAGCCTCAGCTGGAACTGACAACCTTTATATTGGTCAAAAAGGAAATGGAGCATCTTATTTTGGTGGCTATATTGACGAAGTTAGACTGAAAAATACTGCTGAAAGCATTGGAAATCTGAACACAAGTAAATATGGAAATCAATATTCTTCAGATGCAAACACTGCCTGCTTGTTTCACCTTAATAATGGAGGCTATTATGCTATAAACGCAGTTAATGATGTTAAAGCCAATCTTGGAAGTTCAACAGAAGGTGATTCCGGAGAACCCACATGGCGTGCATGGAGCTATGTTGCAGGCCAACATTTACCTTTAGCACATGAATGGATTTATGCTATCAGCCAAGAATGGGCAAATGGTGGGAACTGGGGTGGAGGATTACCTACATCTACCAGTGACGTAATTATCCCGGATGGCTCAGCTCAATTTCCAGATATAGCAAACTCCGTTTCTGCAACATGCAATAATTTTATGATTGAAGATAATGTAACAGTATTTGTAAGAGATGGAGGTGATTTGACTGTAAGTGGAGCGGCAACTGTTATAGGTGCTCTAGCTATTTATGGAGATGTAACATTAAATGGCGAGCTTATTACAGAAGGAGGTAATGGTAATATCTATATATACTCAGATTTTTGGTATGCAGGTTCACTTATACATACTACATCCGGTATTGGAGCAGTAATTCAAGTCTATATGGAAGGATACGATGATGCTAGCGGAAATGGTTTCCATTTATACTCTTCGCCTGTTGATAATTATGAAATTTGGGGTAGTAATTTAAAACCTACTTTAGGTCAAGATGATTTGTTTTATTGGGATGAATCGGCCGGCGATGCTGGCATGTGGATTAATTACCATGACGGTTCCGGAGGAGTAGGTTTCACGCATTTAACAGATGGAAAAGGATATCTATGTTCGTACAAAAATACTCAACATAAAAATATTTTAGGCACTATGAATGTTGATAATATCACATTTAGCAATATGACAGCTGATCATAATAAATGGCATTTGCTCGGCAATCCTTTTGCCAGCGCATTGGACTGGAGTAAAGGAAGTTGGGCGGTTATAGATGTAAGTACACCTCAAATATATGATGAAGATAATGGCGATTTCTTTCCAATATCTGATGGAGGTTATAATAATATTATTCCTTCGGCACAGGGATTTTTTGTTCAGGTTACTGATGCAAGCAATACCATAACCATCCCAACAGATGCCAGAGTGCACAGTGATAAAGTATGGTATAAAAATTCCAATAATTACGAAAATACGCTCTGTCTGAAACTAAGTGGGGGAAACGACTCATACAACAGCCAAACCACTATTGTTTTTGATCAAACATCAAGCAATGGATACGATATTGAATATGACTCTCATAAAATATTAGGCTCCTCCCCAGCCCCCAAAATTTATACAGTATTAAACAATAATGAAAACTTTGCAACAAATCATATCCCTCCATCAGAACAAGAAATTCTTATTCCAACAAATATCAAAGTATTTTCAGATGGAGAATATACTATTGATGTTAAAATAAACACTATAGAATCAGAAGGAAATACCTATCTGGAAGATTTAAAAACCGGTATCATCACTAATTTATCTTTAACAGATACATATACATTCCAAGCAAATGAACAAGATGCAGCTGATAGATTTATCCTTCATTTTAACAGCGCCACAGGCATTAGCAAAATTGATAATAATAATTATATCCATATTTACGCTAATAATCAAAGGATTTATTTGAACTCTAAAAAAACCATGGACGGAGATTTGATGATTTATGATATGGGAGGAAAATTAGTTTACACTAACCATATAGAAAACTCCAATATGCAAAGTATTCCGGTAAATAATTTAAGAGGAGTCTTCATGGTTCAATTCATTGAAACAAATCAAGTTAGCACACAAAAAGTAATCATTCAATAAAGAAATAAATTATGAAGTCAATAATAAGATTAGCAGTAATCAGTTTTGTATTTAGCTTGGTATTCTTATTACCATTAGGCCTAAGTGCAGACCCTCCCGGAATGCCGGGTAACCATGGTACCAATGGCGATGCTCCTCCCGGTGGAGGTGCTCCAATAGGTGGGGGTATTATCATATTCTTGGCTATGGCAGCTGCATATGGCAGTAAAAAAATCTATTTGGTTAATAAAGCAGAATATTAACATAATAGTGTAAAATACTGTAATATGTCTTTGTTTATCAATAACATATCACCACCATGTAAAATCGTTCAAAATGTATTGGCATTTTTGCTTTTGCTCGCAATAGGAGGCATCTATAATTATTGGTGTAAATAAATAATTATTAAAATAAAACTAGGGGTTTTTCAGATCTTTTTGCATCTGATATATATTAAAGAACTCTAACCAAAACACATATACCATAAGACTTCGAACAATTATTAAGTTAACCTATTTAGTTGATAAAAAAACAAAACTTAATAATTATGAAGAAAAATTACAATTTTATTTTTGGACTTATCCTAGTTTTTGTATTAGGAGGAGTTTCTGTTTTTGGGCAGAATAATACTAGTTTTTTAGAGTTTGACGGAAACGACTCGTTTTTCGTGAATGATGCTGGCAATAAACTTGATATTGTAGGCAGTAATTGGACAATAGAAGCTTGGATTTACCCAACTGCTAATACTGTTCCTGCAAGTGGAACCTATCCTGCAATTGCAAGTAGAAAGTATTCATTTGAATTGTATTTTAGAGAAACAAGCGGAAATGTAGGAATTGGTATTCTTGCATTGAAAGGATCTGGTTCAGGATTTGACACTGAAGGTTCTTTAAACTCTGGAACAAATCATTTAACATTAAACAAATGGAATCATATTGCTGTTTCTTCTGAAAAACCTGCTAGTACAAGAACCACACGTCTTTTTATTAATGGTGTATTAGTTGGTTCGTCAACAGATCCCGATTTTAGTCTAGATGCTAGTATTTCGGCAATTAACATTGGTGCCAGATATGATGGAAGTTTCGTTAGATATATTGATGATTGCTCTATAGATGAATTACAATATTCAAAAACAGCAAGATACACAGCTGCTTTCACACCAAAGATTACAGATTCCCCTTTATCAAAAGATGCCAATACTATTATTTTGTATGATTTTGATGAAAATAGTGGTACTACGATTGCTAACGATGATGATAGTGATTTTGATGCTAATTTAAGGGGAAACCCAAATGATGCAGCATGGGTAACTTGGAGAAATAACGGAAACCACAGCTTACCGCTTGATAACCGTTGGGTTTGGAATGGTTCCGCATCTACTTCAGATCTGTTTGAAGGTAACTGGGACCCCAATGAACTCCCCGGTGGATTATCAAAAATTATTATACCAACAGGAACAACCTTTGATTTGCATTTTAGTGGTGGTAATGGTCCTGAGTTTTATGAAAGCATTACCCTTGAGTCAAATGCGAACATTGAAATAGGTCAATCTGCAGAAGTTGATGTATCTAATTTTACTATTGCAAGTGATGCCACAGTGGACCTATATGGAAAACTTAGAGTAACCGGCACATTAAGTAATTCGGGAGGCAATGCAGGATTGGTTATTAAAAGTACCGGTGGAGGAAATACCGACGGTTCACTAATCGCTGATCAATCCATAGCCATTACTGTTGAAAGAAACATGACTCCCTATACATCATCTACGGATGGTTGGCACCTAATATCTTCCCCAGTAGGTAATTTTGCAATTAGTGGGACAGATTTTGCCCCTAATGCTGGAGAAGATTTATTCGAATGGGATGAAACTGCGGGAGTTGCAGGAGAATGGAATAATTATAATGACGATGCAAGCGGTACAACACATGGTTTCACGAATCTTGAAAAAGGACACGGCTATTTAATTTCTGAAAAAGTAGGTGGTACTTTTTCTTTTGCTGGTAGTACTGTTGTTGCAGATGTTCGGTTTACTGATTTATCCAAAGCATACAACGGATGGCATTTATTAGGAAACCCATATACATCTGCATTGGATTGGAGCATTGGAACTTGGAATGTAATCAATTTTTCTACACCACAAGTTTATGATGAAGTCGCTGGAGATTTCCACCCAGTAACTGATGTTAATTACGACAATATTATTCCTCCTTCACAAGGCTTTTTTGTGCAAACTACTAATGATGCAAATAATGACATTACAATACCTACTGATGCTAGGTCTCATACTGATAAAGAATGGTACAAAAGCACAAAAGAATACGAAAATTCACTCTGCCTAAAACTCAGTGGAGGAAGCGATTCATATAGCAGTCAAACAACTATTGTATTCGATCCAAGTTCAACCAATGGATATGATATTGAATATGACTCTCATAAATTATTAGGCTCCTCCCCCGCTCCAAAAATTTATACCATAGCTGGTGATAATGAAAACTTTGCAACCAATCATATTCCTCCAACGGAAGATGAAATTCTTATTCCTGCAAATATCAGAGTATTTTCAAATGGAGAGTATACAGTTTCTGTAATACTCAACACCGTAGAAAGAGAAGGAAATATCTACTTAGAAGATTTAAAGACTGGTGAATTCACCAATTTATCTTTAAGTGATACTTATACTTTCCAAGCAAGCGAACAAGATGATGCTGCAAGATTTATGCTTCATTTTAATAGTGCTACCGGTATTAACGATTTGGAGAATGCATCTGATATCAATATATATTCAAATAATCATACTATTTATTTAAATAGTGATGAAACTTTTAATGGAAATATCATGATTTACGATATGGGAGGAAAATTGATTCTTTCCAAACGTATTGAAAACACTAATATGCATAGTATTCCGGTTCATAATTTAAACGGAGTCTATTTAGTTCGCTTTATTGAATCAGATCAAGTGAGTACACAAAAAATTATTATCCAATAGATATAATTACGAATGAAATCATGTAAAGCAAACGAAGTTATTTTGTGTAATACCAAATTACAAAACGTAGTCATAGCCAAAGCGACGGCGAGGCTTTTTAATGAAGTTAGTATGCAAAAAAACAAGTTTGAATATATGAATTCATTTGCAATAATGTCTTAAAAAGAAAAAATTATGAAAACAATGATAAAAATTACAGTAATCAGTTTTGTTTTTGGTTTGGTGTTGTTATTACCTTTAGGTGTAAGCGCCGACCCTCCGGGAATGCCAGGAAACCATGGTACTAATGGTGACGCTCCTCCCGGTGGAGGTGCTCCAATTGGGAGTGGCATTGCTTTGCTTATGGCTATGTCAGCAGCATATGGCAGCAAGAAAATCTTTCAGCTTAAAGAAGCTGAATAATTATTAAGTTAATAAATTGAGTTCTCATCCTGCTTAAGATTTTAGATTCCCTGATTTCTTGAGCAGGATTTGTGTGAGAGTTAATATTTTATTGAATACTTATAATTATTGCATCATGAAAAAATTAGTATTCTTCTTTTTAGTAAATATATTTTTCCTCCCATTTAGCTTTGGGCAGCTTAGTGTGTTATTGGTAAATGATAATGACAGATCCGGTGACGAAGACTTAATCGACTCCATTTCACAATCACTTGACAGGCTGAATTATAATTATACAATTTATGATGCAGTTACTGAGGGAGCTGCTCCCACTTCTTCTACAATGATGGATTATGATATGTGTATCTGGTATTGTGGTCGAGACGGAACAAACCTTGATTATTGGTCTTCTGATGGTCAGAGAAATATTCAGATTTTTTTAGATCATGGAGGAATGGTTTGGACAATGGGAAGAGACCTGTTTTATGATGAATATGGCACATCTACAACTCCTCCGGTAAAAACTTTTGCGTCCGGTGATTTTGAGTATGACTATATTGGCCTCTCTGAATATTATGGTCAATCTCATAGAAATGATGCAGGAGCTGGATGTGAACAACTAGATGTTGTTTCTGGACAATCGATTTGTTCCCTTGATCCTATAGAATGGGATGATCCCTCTTATAATAAAAAATACATTGGCGCCTTTACACCCTTAGCTACAGCTGAGTCAATATATCAAATGGGACCATCAGGTTATGCTTTAGACTCCTATTATTCTTCTGTTTATAATGAGAATAATACCGGAAAATTTTTAATCTCTGGCTATGCAGTATCTCAATTGGATACACGTGCCCATAGAGACACTCTCATAGATCAAACTCTTGTGTATTTTTATCATCAAAAATCTGAACAATTCCATGTTTTGTTATATAATGATAATAATTACCATTCTAGCCATATTGACAAAGTAAAAGACGCCATTACAAATGCAGGATACCATTATCAATATTTCAATGGATATGGGTTTACATCTTCCCCAATAAAAAAATTCATGAAACACTTTGATCTGGTAATTTGGGTTACAGGAGATGATGGAGGAAGCCTTAAATTCTGGAACGGAACAGACACCGATAATTCTGAAATAAAGAACTATATTGATGAAGGTGGGAATTTTTGGTTATTAGGATTGGATTTCATATACGACAGATATGGTTCTGCACCAGATAATTTCTCCTCTGGTCAAATGCTCTATGATTACTTTGGGATTAGCAGAATTGAAGCCCAATCATGGGTAGATGATGGAAATACAGGAGTTGAACAATTGGATGTTTCTTCGGGAAACGGAATTTTTTCTTTTACTCCTATTGACTGGACTTCATCATATTTACATTTAGTTGACGCATTAGAAGTAACAAGTGGAAGCAAGAAAGTATATGAAATGGGACCATCGTCATATACCTATGATGGATTTGCAGCAGGAGTTTATCACGAAAAAGGAAACGGTAAAGTTCTCTCTTTTACTTTTGATCCCCATTATATCAATTTGCAATCAGATGCAGACACAATTTTTGCTCAAGGTATTAGATATTTTAAAAACGAAAATCAATTAATAATTTCTGAAATTGCATACTCTCAAGATGATCCCAATGCTCGGTTTGTAGAGATTTATAATGCAGGTAGTAGTGATATAGATCTTTCAAAAGAAGATTGGTATTTATCCTATCAAGACGCATCAACAGGAACATACACAGATATTCAATTGAGTGGAGGTACAATATCGTCAGAAGATGTTTGGATAGTCACTAAAACTGCGGCAGATTTCAGTTCTGTTTTCGCATTTGCTGCCGATCAAGAAAACAGTTCACTTTCAGTAAATGGAGACGACCCAATTTTCCTTTATATGGCTAATGACCATTCAACCGGAATACTAAAAGATAAATATGGTT
>Ga0256826_1001037_pt1 | contig 17248 bp, 14 predicted proteins | sample CV79metaG_FD_185975 | JGI IMG/M metagenome (GOLD analysis project Ga0256826, IMG submission 185975) | Hydrothermal vent microbial communities from East Pacific Rise, Pacific Ocean - CV79 | ecosystem: Environmental > Aquatic > Marine > Hydrothermal vents | place: Pacific Ocean: East Pacific Rise...
CAATAATTCAGTTGAAATAGAAAATCTATTTCTAATATTTAAATAACAATCAATCGCTTCGACCGTTTAACCGGCTATCCGTTTTTGATGGTGGAATTGTATCGTCAATAACTTAAATAAAACTTAAGTATGAACAAATTAGTTTAAACTCACTTAAGGTTGTATAAAATTGGAATATTTTAGTTAAAAAATCGCTTAACTTAAAGATTAAAACTCATATAATTAGGTTATAAATTTAAAAAGGATTTCAGATGATTCATCCGTTAAGTGTTCATTTTGCAATAGCTTTACCTATTGTGGTTTTTATTTTTCAAGTTATATCTTTGGTAAAAAAAGATAAGTTTATTTCAAAAATTACTTTAATATTAATGTTTATTACAGCATTAATTATGGTTGTAGCTTGGCTGACAGGAGCAGAAGCTGGAAAAGATGTTTATCCATTTTTAACTGAAGAGGGTCAAGCTTTACTTTTACAACATAGAGATTTAGGGGTAATTCTTGGAATTAGTTTTGCTATTCTATTTGGAATTAAGCTTTTAGCTTATAAGAGAGAGTGTCGAGTTATGGAAACTGTATTTACGATTCTGCTTCTTATTGCGATTTCTCAAAATATGACCCAAGGAAAAATGGGAGGAGAGCTTGTTTATGAAAATGGAGCAGGAGTTGAGTGCCCTGAAGATGATGATGAATAGATAATTTTAATTTCATACAATTCACTTTCAATCTATATTTTGGAGGTGAATAAAAATATATTTGAGGATAAAACAGATGTTATTTCAAGAAGAACAGAAACGAATTGATAATATAAAAGAGAAACTGCTTGATAAATTTCAAAAGGCGGAAACAGAATTAAAATTTAAAAACCATTTTGAACTTTTAGTAAGTGTGGTACTTTCAGCACAATGCACAGATAAAAGAGTAAATATTATCACACCGAAACTATTTCAAAATTTTCCAAATCCTCAACAGATGTCAAAAGCAAAATATGAAGAAGTTGAGAACCTCATTAAATCTTGCAATCTATATAGAAACAAAACAAAGTATCTAATCAATCTTGCGAAACAAATTTTAGAAAATTTCGACGGAGAAGTTCCGTTAAATGCGAAAAATCTTCAAACACTTTCAGGAGTTGGTCAAAAAACAGCTAATGTTGTTCTAATTGAAGCTAAAGGAGAAAATTTAATGGCGGTTGATACTCATGTTTTTAGAGTTGCTCATCGTTTAGGTTTAACAGATGCCAAAACTCCAATGGCAACTGAAAAAGATTTAACTAATATGTTTAAAACTGATTTAGGTTATCTTCATCAAGCGATGGTTTTATTTGGTCGTTATTATTGTAAAGCAAAAAATCCAAAATGTGAAAATTGTATTTTAAAAAATGAGTGTCAGATATGAATCAAAAATATTTCTATCCGCCAGAATGGAACTTACAAAAAGGAACTGTAATTATTTTTCCAAAAAAAGATTCAGATTGGAAATGCTGTTTTGATGAGGTTTCAAAACACTACTTAGAATTTATTAAAGCAATAGCTAAATATCAAAAAGTTTATCTTATTCTTGAAGAAAATATTGATATAGATATTAAAAACGTTGAAATTATTAAAAATGTTAAAACAGATGATACTTGGGCTAGAGATAGTTTAGGTTTAACAATATTTAAAAATGGTGAAAAATATATTTTGAACTATCAATTTAATGGCTGGGGAGGAAAATTTAATTCATCTTTAGATAATCAAATAACGGAAACACTATTTTTAAAAAACTTCTTTAAAAAATCTAAATTGATAAATAGCAGTTTTATAATTGAGGGTGGAGCAATTGAAACTGATGGTAAAAATCTTTTAGTTACAGAAACATCTATTTTAAATAGAAATAGAAATCAAGCAGATTCAAAAGACAAAATTGAAAGTTCATTTAAACAGTATTTAGGAATATCTAAAATAGTTTGGTTGAAAAATAGTTATTTAGCTGGAGATGATACAGATGGACATATTGATATGTTAGCTAGATTTGGCGAAAATGGTGAAATTCTTTATTTTCTTGATGAGGTTGGAGATGAAATAAAAAGGAGTTTGCCTAATAAAAAGTATATAAAATTACCAACTCCTAAATTTTGTGAATATCCTGCGACATATCTAAATTTTATATTTGTAAATAGAGCTATTTTAATTCCAATATATAATATCCCTGAAGATATCGAAGCTTATAATATTTTTGTAGAAATATTTCCAAATAGAGATATAGTAAAAATTGACTCATCAATATTTATTCAACAAGGTGGTTCATTGCACTGTTTAACAATGCAATTATGAGATTATATCGGATAAAAATACTCCGATATTATGTCTCCACCTCATCAAAACCTATCTAATTTTCTTTCTATACAACCAGATAAGTCCAAAAGCTCCTAAAATTATTGGAATTCCAATTTGAATCCAAGCTGAAATTTTAATTGATTTTTCAAGAATCTCTTCATGCATCTGCTTATCAATTTTAACATCAACATATTTTGCAATATGACTTACTAAATTAATCGCCACATCTCCATCAGGAATTTTTATATGACAACTTAAACAGACCCCTCTTCTATCTAATTTCGCTAATTGTTTTTCGTTTAAAGGTTGTGAAAGTTTAAAGTGATGTCCGACAGTTTGAAGTTGAGTTCCATTTTCATCTAAAAATTTAGACCAATCCATTTTCAAGTTTGGAATATCTTCTATCTGATTTTTACTATTTTCTGAACCAAAGAGATCAGCTACATAAGATTTAGATGGATCAGCATATAACTTACCTCCATTTATTCCAAAACCCATAGCTTTTGGATCAGTATGGCAACTCTCACATTTTCGAGATTCTTTCTGAATTGTATGAGGTTGAACTGGAGACATATCAAGACCTAATTGACCATCTTCACCTGCACCCTCAACATTGGGAATTTTAAAAATATGATTTTTTAAAAGAGCATTCCCATCTTTTCCAATTACCGTAATAGTTGTTTGACACCCAGGAATTGTAGGTGAAATTCTACCTTCACCATTTTGAGAAAGTGCAGGATTTTCCCATCTAAGATATGAACGAGTTTCAGTCACTTTTCCATCAATCATATATTTCTTGAGATCACCTCTCATATCTCCACCAGTTCCATGAATATCATGGTCATGAGATGCTTTAAGCCAATCAATATTTTGTTTGCCTTTTGAATAATCTATTTTTACATGACAACCATAACATTGAGGAGCCCAAGTTGCATGACATGTATAACACTCAAGTTTCTTGGTATGAGCTTTAATTGTGTCCATTGCAATTAAGCCATCTTTAGAAAGTTTTTTTTCATCTTTCAATTTTTTGAGAGGTTGCATATTTATATCTTTTCCATTTGCAAGATGAACTGTGATTGAACTATTTTTCTCTTTTACTACATTTGTTAAAGGATTCCCACGAGCTGAAATAAGATATCCGTCTTTCGGTTTATATTCCGTTCCCATTTTCAGATATTCTAAAAGTGTGCTTGTAAGCCCCCTAGCTTTTCCTACCTTTTCAGTTGTGTTATATTCATCAGAATATCCCAAAGGAAGTTCCCATGGATACTTTTCAGTAGTTCCATGACAATCTTGACACTCAATCTCAACAGCTCCTAAATTTGAACCTGCTAAAAGTCCATCTCCATGCAGATCTGATGAGGTGTGACAATCTTGACAAAGCATACCTTTTTGAAAATGAATATCAGATTTTAGATGAATATATTTTTTTCCATGTAACTTATCTTGACCTGAACCATCTTCACTCCAAGGCGAACCGTAACTACTTTCCATTAAACCTTGATATGAGACTCCAATTCTTTTACCTCGATTATGACAACTGTTGCATGTTTCAACTGGCACACCAGAATAGTTTTGATCATGAACTTGAACTTTTGTTTTTCTACTTGACTGAATTGAATGAACTAAAAGATGACCCGAAGAATTAGGAATCATCTTATCTTTTCCCTCATAAATTCCAGAATTTGAATATGGAATATGACAAGAAGCACAACCTAAACCACGATAATCTCCTCGACTTTCTCGACCAGCTCCCTTTAATCCTGTATGACATCTTTGGCAATCCTGTCTCATATAAGTTAAAACAGCTAATTTAGGGTTGTTTTCAACCTCATCAGCAGTTGGAGCTTCTGGTAACTCTTTCATCTCTTTTGGAAAAGCTTGAGGTTCTAATTCACGGAGTTTTGCCATATAATCTTGATATTGTTGAGTTCCTAACTTTTTATGAAGATCAGGATTTCCTGACACTTTATAATTTCCAATATCATGTTCATATCCATTTTGTCCGCCAAAACCCCATAGTGCTCCTTGAATTTTTCCTGCCTCTGTCATCATCAAAGAACTATATTGGGCTTTAACTTGTTCTGAATGACAAGTCCCACAAGTATTTTTATTAATCCAAGGAGAAGTTGGCGATGGATAAAATTCTTTTGGACCTTTGTTAGATACAAAATATTTTACAGTTCCACTATGGGCTTTATCTTTTTCTGACTCTTTAGGATCTCCTCCATGACAAACGATACAATCGTTTTTAGGATAACCAGCTTTTTCAGAAACTTCAAAAATCTCTTTCATCATCTTGGATTGAAAATTTCGAATTGGTTCAATACCTTTATGACAATTTAAACATGAATCTGAAAATAGAAGATGTGGAAATATGAGAAATAGTAACAATATTTGAATCAAAATAAACCTTTTTTTTGAATTGTAGCGAAAAATATATATTCATATTTTAATATAATTAAATTTATTAAGTTTTATAAGATTAAAGTTTATATGAATATAGTTATTTTGGTAACATTCTTTTTAAAAACCCCGAAAGAGTTTATATGCTATACCAACTATTTTTGAGTTTTGACATAAATATATTGCAATATATTAGTGTTAGAGCTGGAATATCTTTTTTTATCGCCCTTGTTTTAACAATGATTTTAATGCCTATATTTATTAGATGGGCTAAATCTAAAAATTTTGAGCAACCAATTTATGATGAGGTTAAACAACATAAAGAGAAAGGCAAAACTCCTACAATGGGAGGAGTTGTGTTTCTTTTTGCAACTTTAATAGCATCTTTTATAAGTTTAGATATAACTAATTTTTATGCAATAGGTGGATTAACTACGATTATTCTTTTTTCATTAATTGGTATTCAAGATGACATTCAAAAAATATTAGGCAAAAATAATTCAGCAGGTATTTCGCCAAAAGGTAAAATATATATTCAACTTATTATATCTATCTCAATAGCTGTTTATCTATATATTTCAAATTTTTCAACAGATCTGTATCTTCCATTTATTAAAAATCCTATATACAACTTAGGTCTAATATTTATTCCATTTTTTTCTTTAGTTTTAATCAGTTCTTCAAATGCTGTAAATTTAACAGATGGGCTTGATGGACTTGCAACTGTTCCATCTATTTTTGCAGTTATAACACTTTCAGTTTTTGCATATTTAAGTGGTCATGTTGTTTGGAGTGATTATCTTTTGATTCCAAACATAAAAGGTGTAGGTGAAGTTGTAATTATTGGAAGTGCTTTAATCGGAGCATTAACAGGTTTTCTATGGTTTAATTCTCACCCTGCTGAAATATTTATGGGAGATAGTGGAAGTTTAGCAATTGGCGGTTTTATCGGATATATAGCAGTTGTAACAAAAAATGAATTTTTACTAATTCTTATCGGTTCTATATTTGTTATGGAAGCGATAAGTGTAATTATTCAAGTATATAGTTATAAAACTAGAAAAAAGAGAGTTTTTCTTATGACACCAATTCATCATCATTTTGAGATGAAAAATTGGCATGAAAATAAGATTATTGTCCGTTTTTGGATAATTTCTCTTCTCTCTAATTTATTAGCACTTCTCTCTCTAAAATTAAGATAGATTTAAATATTTGCTAAGGCTTGTTCTAAATCATTCATTAAATCTTTAGCACTTTCAAGACCTATTGAAAGTCGGATCAGACCTTTTGATATTCCAGCTTCAACCATCTCATTATCAGAAAGCTGTTGATGAGTTGTAGATGCTGGGTGGGTTATGATAGATTTGCTATCTCCAATATTTACAACTAAAGAGAAGATTTCAACTCCATCTACAACTTTTGTAGCATTTTCACTATTTTCCAACTCAAAACTTAAAAGCCCACTAGCACCATCACTTAGATATTTTTTAGCTAAAAGCCGATTCTTTGAATCGATAAGCTCAGGATAATTAACTTTTTTAATTTTTGGGTGACTATTAAGAAATTCAGCAATTGTAAAAGCCGAATCTGAATGCTGTTTCATTCTTAATGGAAGAGTTTCAAGACCTTGAATAAATAACCAAGAGTTAAAAGGAGATAAAGTTGCTCCCATATCTCTTAAAAATAGAAGTCTAGCTCGAAGAGTAAAAATTGGTAAAGGAAGATCAACATAAACTAAACCATGATAACTTTCGTCTGGTTTGTTAAATTGAGGATACCTTGGATTATCTTTTATTTTCTCAACAATATTTTCTCTTTCAACAATAGCCCCACCAATTGCAAGACCTTGACCTGTAATATATTTACTAGCACTATGGACTACAACATCAACACCTGAAGAGATTGGATTGCATAAAATTGGAGTTGGCACAGTATTATCTACAATTGTTAGAATATTAAATCTATTTGCTATCTCCGTAATCGCTTCAATATCAGCAACATCGACACTAGGATTTGAGAGAGATTCAAAAAATATACCTTTACTATTTTCATCAATTAAACTTTCAATTGAACTAGGATTTTCAATATCAAAAAATCTAGCTTCAATTCCAAATCTTTTTAGAGTATGAGTTAAAAGTGTTAAACTACCTCCATAAAGTTTTGAAGATGCAATAATATTGTCTCCAGATTCCGCTACATTCATTAGAGAATATGTGATAGCACTCATTCCTGATGCCGTAGCCAAGGCTCCTGCTCCACCCTCAAGAGTTGCTAACCTTTTTTCAAATACTTCTGTTGTTGGATTATTTAACCGAGTATAAATATTGCCTAATTCTTTTAATGCAAATAGATTTCCTGCATGTTCAACATCTCTAAATTCATAAGCTGTTGTTTGATAAATTGGAACTGCCATAGTTCCTTGAGAATCTTTTACATAACCTGAATGTATAGCTAAAGTCTCTTTTTCCATAAAATTCCTTTCTCTAAATTTGAAAAGTAGAAAATCCAATTGCCGTTAAATTTGAATTGGTTTTCCAAGATCAACAGCTCTTTGATGTGCTGATTCAATAGCTTTTATAAATGAGTTTCGAACATTGCTTTCTTCAAGAGCTGAATATCCATAAGCTGTTGTTCCTTTTGGACTCATTACACTATCTTTAATATCTGAAGCCTTGTATTTTTCTAAAAGAGGAGAAAAACCTTTAAAAAGTCCTAAAACCAATTTTTCAGAATCTTTTCTTTTTAACCCAGCTTTTACACCACCATCAGCAATTGATTCAGCAATTAAACTTAAATAAGCTGGACCACTTCCAGCAATTGCAGTTGCAATATCTACCTCATCTTCACTTTCAAGCCAAATAGTTGAACCGATATTTGAAAAAATATTGATCGCTATACTTTTAGAATGAATATCTCCTGTAATCGATGTCATAGACTCCTGAAACAGTGCAGAAAGATTTGGCATAGCTCGAACATAACTTTTTGAAGCTATCTTTTTCTTAATATCAGCTATTTTTGTACCTGCTAAAACTGAAAAAATATTTTCAGCCTTCCCTTGTAAAAGAGGTGAAATGGAGTTTATATTATTTGGTTTAACAGCTAAAATAATATTTTTACCGTCAATTATAAAATTTTTACCATATTCAGAGATATTAATATCTGCTCCAATATTCTTACGAAAATTTTCAAGCTTTTTAATATCTCGTCCAATTATTTCAAGTTCATAGTTATTAACTAGACCTTTAGCGATAGCAAAAGCTATATTACCATTACCTAAAATAGTTATCTTTTTCATCTAAATATTTCTTTAGATATTAATTGGCATTATCACAGTTTTAAGATTTTTGCTTGTTAAAACAAAAGGTCTATTTGCTGCTTCAAAACTAAAATTAAAATCTTCTGCATCTATATTATTAAGGAAATCAATAATAAATTTGCTATTTACTCCAAATTCAAATCTTTCCTCAATCTGTAACTCCATATCAATTGAAGTTTCAGCTTTTGAGTTTAGGCTTTGATAATCTAAAGTTTCAAAACTAATTCCTGCTTGGTCTAAAGTAACTTTTACATCTTTTGTAACAGTTGAAACAAGTTTTAGATTTTCCATCATCTCACTTTTTTGAAACTTAAATGTGTATTTTAAAGAGGAAGGAACAATTCTTTTCCAGTTAGGATATTTTCCACTAACTAATTTTGTAAAAAAGAAAAAGTTTTTATTCTCAATAATTACATGATCTTCATTGTAGATAAATTCAATATCACCATCAAAAAGTTTAGGAATCTCCACTATTGCAGGTCTTGGCACAATTAACTCTAAATTATTACCATCTTCAGAAATAACTTCTTCAACAATTGTCAATCTTTTTGTATCTGTTGAAACAAAATTTATTTTATTTCCTGTAATTGCGATTAATCCACCAGTTAATTCATATTTAGGAGAGTTTCCATCAATTGATGCGATTACATTATTAAAACCATCTCGTAATATTTCTCCATTAAATGGAATTCTTGACATATTTTCAATAGTTGGGAATTTATAGAAACTACTGCTATTTGAGTTTGTTTTAACTCGTAATCTGCTTTTTCCCTGTTTTACAACTAACTCATTTTTAATCTGTTCTAGAGTTACATTATCTCTTCTTAAAGGTTTTAGAACATTAATAAATTTTGCTCCATCAACTAATGTTTCCCCCTCCGACTCCACTAAAACTGAATCGATTGTAACTGATAAACCGATTTTCAAATTTGTAGCTTTAATCGTTAAAACATTTTTTTTAATTGCTAAGAAGAAATTACTTGTTAATGAGTCTCCTCTTTTATCTAAGAAAGGAGCTAAAGCACTTAAAGCTCTCTCTAAATCCACTTTATCTATTGTAAATTTCATATATTTATCTCTTTTTGCCTAAAATTTATTAACGATATAATAACAAAATTATAGATTTTTAGATTACAAGATATAATTTTAATAGTATATAAGCAGATAGATATTTGCAGTTAATTTAAGGATAAATTTGAAAATATGTGTTCCAGCAACAAGTGCTAATTTAGGACCAGGTTTTGATTCATTAGGGATCGCTTTAAAACTAAGAAATTGTGTAGATATTCGTCCATCTAATTTTTTTAGTGTTTCAATTAAAGGTGAGGGTTCTGATAATCCTAAAATGAAAGGGAACAACCTTTTTATCAATATATTTAATGAACATTATAGAAGTATTCTAGGTAAAAGAGATGCTAAATTTAAATTTACTTTTTATAATAATATTCCTATGTCTCGAGGTTTAGGAAGTAGTTCAGCTGTAATAATAAGTGCTTTAGCATCAGCATGTAAAGCAGCAGGAGTTAATCCAATTAAAAAGAGAATTTTAAATCAAGCTCTTGAATATGAACCTCATCCCGATAATATTGCTCCTGCAACTATGGGAGGATTTACAGTTTCAATTTTAGATAAACAGAAAGTTCATACTTTAAAAAAGAAGATTCCACCATACCTAAAAGCTGTAATGGTTATTCCAGATAAAGCGATTAGCACATCTCAATCAAGAACAACTCTTCCTAGAGTTTATAGTAAAGATAAGGCTATATTTAATCTTTCTCACTCCTCATTCTTAACAGCTGCTTTTTTTAATGAAGATTGGGAATCTCTTAGAATGGCTTCAAAAGATAAATTTCATCAAAAACAGAGAATGAAAAGTCTGCCTGAACTTTTTACAGTTCAAAAAGTAGCTTTAGATTATGGAGCTTTAATGAGTACTCTTTCAGGAAGTGGTTCATCTTTTTTTAATCTTTTATATAAAGAAGATGTTCCTGCTTTAAAACAGAAACTTGAATCTATATTTCCAAACTTTAAAGTTCAAGTTTTTGATTTTGATAATGATGGTTTGCAGGTTTTTAGTTAAATGAAAAACTTGATCTTCACCACTCTTATCTTCATATTTTTATTAGGTTGTGGAGAAGAGTCTGAAAACAGAAATATAGATATTGAAACTATTGATAAATTAGAAGAGAATAGTTCTAAAAAAGAGAATATATTATCAATTATTTCAAATGAGATAATTTTTGGAACTAATAAATTAAGTAGAGTCGTAAATTTTTCAGATGGAAATTTTGGAACAATAAAATATTCAGAAAATATTACAGCTGATCTTTTTAATCTATCATTTGAATTAGAAAATATATTTTTTAAAGATAGCGAAAACATCGAAACTTCATTTATTTTTAAAATTGATGAGGTTAAATCGCAAAAATTATTAATTATAGTTTTTCCAAATATAAATATTTTGCAAGATGGAGATATAAATATTTCGAAAATGGAAAAGTTATATATTTATGGAATAAGAAGTTCAGGAACTCCCATATCAATTTCAACTCCGATAACTTTAATTAAAAACACCTACATCTACTCAAAAGATGGAAAAATATTTGTAGATTTTTCTAAAACTATTAATCAGGTATCTAAAAACATTGGAGCAGATTTTTCAATGGATAGCTATCTTAATTCAGATAAAACATTAGTTTTTTCATTTGCTTTTTCCAATTTAAATAGCTTAGAAGATGGTAAGGATATTTCAGAAATTCTACTAGATTCTTTAAAGGGGGATATTAGAGATAATGTTCAAAGTAAATTAGTTGGAAAAAAGGCATTTGGAATTTCAGGTTTAATAAAAATTGAAAGATAACTATTATTAGATCTTCATGTTTAGTATGAAGATCTAAAATTTATTACTCTAGTTATAGCATAACTAATTTTGCACCTTGCCCACCTTGATTTGGTGGAGCATCTCCGAACCAAACAACTCTTGGATGCTCTTTTAAAAATTCATTTACAGCTTTAGCTAAAATACCACTACCAATTCCGTGCATTATATAGACTTCGTCCCAACCTTGTAAAAGAGCATTTGAGAGAAAATGGTCTAACTCCTCTAAAGCTTCTTCTCGTCTTTTACCATGCAGATCTAATCTTAAACTAGCTTGATCAGGTTTTTCAGTTCTAACAGCAATTTTTTGAATATTTTGCTTTATTTTTAGAGCGGGTTGTAACTTATTTAAAGCTAACTCAATTCGCATTCCATTAATTTCTACTCTAGCAGATTTTGATTTAACTTTAAGGATTATTCCCTCATTCTGTTTATATCTGATGAGGTCTCCCTCTTTGAACTTATATATTTTTGTTTCTTCAGGCATATAATTTTTAGGTAATTTTTTATGAGCTTCAGTCATGTGTCGGTGAGTATCAGGAACTGTTTTTGCAATAATTGAACTTTTTGCTTCTGAAATAGCACCTTTATATATATTTTGTAATTCACCTTTTTTATTTTCAAGTCCTAAATAAAACTTCTCTTTTGCAAACTCTAAAGCTCGTTTTTCAGATTCAATATCAACTAATTTTTCATCAAGCTTTCTATTTTTTTCAATAAGTTGCTGTTCAAGGTTTGCACCTTTCTCAATTAGCTCATTTAATTTTTCACTATCATTTCCATAAACTTGTCTAGCCTCATCTACAAAATTTTTAGGAATTCCATATCTTTCAGCTGTTTCAAAAGCATAACTTTTACCAACAATTCCGTGCAGAAATCTATAAGTTGGTTCTCTTCTCTCCTCATCATAAAGAGCTGCAATAAGCTCAACTTGAGAATTAGTTCCCATCAAAGATGCTAACCTTTTATGATGAGTTGTAATAACAATCTTTGAGCCATTTTTAATTATTTTCTCAATTAAAACTTTAAAAAGTGCTGATGCTTCATCAGAATCAGTTCCAAGTTCAACCTCATCAACACCAATTATAAACCTATCTTTATTCATAATCTCACTAAAAGCAACCATTCTTCCTGCAAAAGTTGAAATGTCATTATTAACATTTTGTGGATCATCAATAATTGCTTCAATCCCTTTAAATCTACCAATTTTTGAGTTTTGAATATCTATTTTCATCGGAATTATATTTTTTGAAAGATAGACGGTTGATAAAACAGATTTTAGTAACATCGTTTTTCCACCTGCATTTACACCTGTTACCATTAGAGCGGATTTAGAAAAATCAACATTTAAAGGTTTTGGACTTTGCTTAATTGCAGGATGATAAAAATCTTTAATCACAATTTCTGAACTTTTTTGAGGAGCAATAAACTCTAAATTTTTAGCTTTTGCAAAAAATAATCTAGCTTGATAATGATCAAATTTGTCAAACTCTTTATCAATAAACCTTAAAAATAGCATATGTTGTTTTAGCTGTTTTGATATATCTTTTCGATATTGTAGATATATTATCTCTTTTTCCTGCTGATAACTTCGTAATTTTTTTAATAATTTATTGATGTTATCAGGAGCTATATAGAAATATCCAGCTCCCGTTCGCCCAACAACATCTCCTTTTAAAACATGAGTAAATCCACCTCGCATTAAAAGAGTTTGAGTTTCATTAAAAAGATGAATCTGCTTATCAACTAAATATTCTTCAACTTTTTGAGAATGGAGAATTTGATAAAGCACAGAGTTTATATTAGCTTTAATCTCTTTTATTCCTAAAGATATGGAAAATAACCTTTCATCAATCTCATCTTTAATATTGCCATCTTTATCAAAATAGGTATCGATACTAATAAAATAATCTGGAATAGTTATTTTCTCAATCCAATCTGCTGATATTCCTGAAAATTTAATAGTTTTAAGATAGATAAAATATCTAACTATTTTTATAACCTGAAATATCTGATTTAGACTTAAAACACCAAATTTTCTAATAATTCCAACTATTTTCCAAATTTCTTCAACTTCTGGAGGTTCTTTAAACTCAATATTATCTAAAGAGTTTAAAAATTTGAGATGTCTTTCAACATCACCCTCGAATCTCAAATCTTTTGGTCTAGCAAAAAATCTCTTTAGTTCATCTATAAAATCTTTTAAATCTAATTTATCTTCTATATTTTTCATAAATCTCATTTTTAAATGAATCTTAGCAGAAAAGATAAAACAGACCTAAATATCAATAGAATGTTATAAAAAGCTATTTTAAACATTAAGTTTCAGCTACAATTTCTAAAAAATAGATATTTAAGATGGAGTGAGGCAAAAGTTTAATGAGATTAAATTTTATTTTAATATTTGCCCTAATTACCACAACATTAACAACTATAATTTTTGCACTATCTTCAGTTATCGGAGAAAATATTGTTAAACATCAAATTGGTTCTTTTTTTGAAAGAGAGTTAATTCAGGATTATAAAATAGAGAATTTTAATTATGATGGTTTGCATATAAACTTTAATGTTATTATTAATAATATTGTAGTTGCAAAAGTTATTGGTTCTGTCTCTTTTGAAAAACTTACCGTAGAATTGAATTTTAAAATGAATAATATTGAGTCTAAATGGATTAAGAAGATTGAAGATATTGGTCGTTTTTCATCTTTTGGAACTATTGAAATAGATCTTTTTGGCACAAAAATTAATGCTATTTTAACAACGAATCGAGAAACAGTTCAATTTAAATATAGAAAAAAATTTGTAACAAAAGAGCAGTATTTAAATATTCAAAAAAGTACAATTTCAGTAAAAACATTTAATAAATTGATGGAGTTAAAGCTTATTGGTAGATATATTAAAATTGATGGTGAATTAATTGGAGATAGTGAATTGATGATTGGTGATATGAATATCTCTCTTGATAATATTGATATGAATGGCGAACTTGAGTTAAGTCAAGATTATATTCGTTTTCAAGGATATTCAGAGAATTTAAATGGAGATATAAATTTAAATATTATGGAAGATGAGCAGACTTTAGCTTTTGAAAATATTATGGTTGAAAAAATATTGAAAATGTTTAAAGTACAATTAAATATTAATGGCAATGGGGATCTGTTTATAAACTATTCAAATAATATTGTAGATTTTCGAGGTGATTTTAGTCAAATATCATTTGACAAGAATCAGAATCTTGATTACATAGGTGAAATTTTAAATATGCATATCGATAAAAACATGTTTGATAACACATCTTTAAATGGAACTATTAAAGATAATATAATAAATTTTAATTTGAAATCTACAAATAGTGGAATTGATTTTAAAATAGACAATGGAATATATAAAACAGGTAGAAACTATATGTATTTTAAATCTGATATTTCAATTAATTCTGATGAGGTTGCTTCAATTGTATATAATTCAGTTAAACCTACAATTATCACTCTTCAAGATTCAGGGGAAAGAAGATTTAAGAGATTTGTTATTGATAACTCAAAAGATGAAAATTATAAATATGATATTGAAAAATTGATGGAACTTTATTGATGAAGAAGTCAATTTTTTTATATTTTGAACAGATTCTTTTTAAGCCTAAAAACCTCATCGATAAAATATTTGTATATCTATTATCTCCTTTTTCATTTTTATATTGCATTTTAACATTTCTAAATAGTTATAAAAAACACCTGTTTAGATATAAATATCCTTTGAAAATTATTGGAGTTGGAAATCTAATTTTAGGCGGAAGTGGAAAAACTCCTTTAATAATTGCTTTAGCAAAACGAGAAAAAAATATTGCAGTTGTGTTAAGAGGTTATGGAAGAGTTTCAAAAGGAGTTTTAGTAATTTCAGATAGAGGAAAAATATTAACTTCAGTTTTAGATTCAGGAGATGAAGCGATGCTTTATGCTAAAAAAATTCAAAATTGCTCTGTAATTGTATCTGAAAATCGGTATTTTGGTATTTTAAAAGCTCAAGAACTTGGTGCGGAAACTATATTTTTAGATGATTCATATCGCCAACATCAAATTGAAAAATTTAAAGAGTATATTATTATCTCAAAAACTGAAAATAATTTTTGTATTCCAGCTGGAGGTTATCGAGAAAAACTGTGGTTTTTCAAAAAAAATATTTTATTAATTGAGGAGGGAAAAGACTTTTTCCGTAAGATTTATATAGATTCTCCAACTGAAAATATGGTTTTAATAACTGCTATTTCAAAATCTTATCGTCTAAATAGATATATTCCTAAAGATATTCCAAAATATATTTTCCCTGATCATTACAGTTTTACTGAAACTGAAATTGAGAGAATTTACAAAAAAGAGAAAGCCACCTCTATTTTAACTACTGAAAAAGATTTTGTTAAAATGGATAGCTTTCAATTTAATTTTTCTATCATTAAACTTGAAATTAAATTAAGTTCAAATTTTAACTAAATCTAAAATCTAGATACTCTTTAGGAATGCCAAAATTTTTAGATTCAATTCTTTCATCGAAGAATCCATGTTTAAAACCTATCTCAAAAAGTTTGTCAATTGCTTTATATTGAATCTCACTAATCTCCACAGAGTTTCCATTTGCATAAAGGTCAAGATATTTTTCTAAAGTTTCACCATCAATTCTAACAAGGTCTCTTTCAAGTAACATTTTAGAAAGAGTTGAACTGTTTTTTACAGCAACCTCAACACCTTTCTGAATCGTTTCCTGAAGTTGAATCGCTTTTGTTAAAGGAAAACTTCGTCTAATTGCCATTCCACCTAAAGGAAGAGGAAGCTCTTTTCCAGCTAAATTTTGCCAAATATCCCATAACTCTTTTTCAACCTCAAGTTTTTCAGAATATTGTAAAATAGATTCATGAATTAGAACTCCAGCATCTACTTCACCACTTAAAACAGCATTTTCAATCTCTAAAAAATTATAATATTTTATTCTAGCTTTTGGATATGCAATTTTAAACAGAAGAGCATTCGTTGTATTTTCACCGCTTAAAGCAACTTTAAAATTTGGTCGTAATCTCTTCCCAATCAATTTTATAATTTTAGGTCCATAACCCTCACCAAAACTAACTGCACTATTTAAAATTGCATAATCTTCACGAATTTTTGGATATAGCCCAAAACTGATTGCAGTAATATCATAAGTCCCTTTTAAAGCTTCAACATTTAAAGTTTCAATATCAAGAGCTATATTATCAAACTCCACACCATTATCAACTCCAACCCAACCAAATTTTATTGCAAAATACATAAATATATCATCAGCATCAGGTGAGTGAGCGATTGTAATTTTTTTCATTTCAATTTCCTAATATAATTTATAAAACCAATTTTTATAATAACATATCTGAATTTAGCTCTTAAATTTGGTTTTGGTTAAGTTAGAGTTTCTCTTTTAGAAGTTGATTCACTTTTTGAGGGTTTGCACTTCCTTTACTAGCTTTCATAACTTGACCAACAAAGAAACCGAAAAGTTTATCTTTTCCACCTCGATATTGTTCAACTTTAGCAGAATTATTTGCAATGATTTCGTCGATGATTTTCAGAATTGCTCCATCATCATTTACCTGTTTTAAACCGAGTTTTTCAATAGTTTTATCAACTGAAATATCGTTGTCCATCAAATAATCAAGAATATCTTTACCCGCTTTTCCACTAATTGTTTTGTTGTCAATAGCTTTGACTAAATCTGCCAATTTTTCAGAACTAACAGGCGATGAGGTGATTTCAAGATTTCGTTTATTCAATCGACCCAACAATTCAGAAGTTAGCCACGAAACAGAATTTTTTGTAGATGCTCCGAGTTTCAACATATTTTCAAAGAAATCTGCTAATTCGCGAACTGCACTAATCACTCCAGAATCATATTCAGAAATTTTTAGCTCTTTTTGGAATCGTTCCGCTTTTTCAGTTGGCAATTCAGGAATTTGTGAAAATTTCTCCATAACCTCATCGGGAATTTCAACTTCTAAAAGGTCAGGTTCAGGAAAATATCTATAATCCGCAGCTTCCTCTTTTCCTCTCATACTTCGAGTTTCGTTTTTCACAGAATCGTAAAGGCGAGTTTCTTGCCAAACTTCAGAATCATAAACTCCATCTTCCCAAGCTTCAATTTGTCTTTCAACTTCATAATCTATCGCTTTTTGGATAAATCTGAATGAGTTAATATTTTTTATCTCAACTCTTGTGTAAAGTTTATCATCGCCTTTTGGTCGAATTGAAACATTCGCATCACATCGAAATGAACCCTCTTGCATATTTGCATCTGAAATATCCACATACC
>Ga0256826_1001038_pt1 | contig 17246 bp, 21 predicted proteins | sample CV79metaG_FD_185975 | JGI IMG/M metagenome (GOLD analysis project Ga0256826, IMG submission 185975) | Hydrothermal vent microbial communities from East Pacific Rise, Pacific Ocean - CV79 | ecosystem: Environmental > Aquatic > Marine > Hydrothermal vents | place: Pacific Ocean: East Pacific Rise...
TGCTTCAGCAAGTGATATATGTCCAATATTGTAGAAATACATAAGTAACGCACTAAATCCAATAAATCCTCTCATAAAAAGTAAAAAAGGTTTACCACCCTTTTGATTTAATGGAGATCTATATATTGCATAAAGAATAATTATAACACCACTTAGATTTCTAAAAAATACAACTTCTATTGAACTCATATGCTCACTTAAAAGCTTAGCAAATCCACCTGTAAATGAAAATAAAAATGATGAAAAAAGCATATATTTTATTGCTAATTTGATGTTGAGTGATTCTGTGTTATTTACCATAATCGCGATTTTAATATAATTTTAGTTAAAATCGCATTATTATATATGGGAGAACTTTGAATGATTGAAATTTTTGATAAAAATATAGATAGTTATATTTATGCTTTTTTGATCTTTGTATTTTTTCAATTATTTAGAGTTACTTTTAGAAAACTCGCATATAAGATTGTAAATAAAACATCAAATAACTATGATGATGAGATATTAGAATCTATAAAAAAACCTGTAGATTATCTTTTTATTGTTTTAGGGATCAATATTGCTCGAACTATGTTAGTATTAAATGATAATATTAGCAGCTTATTAGATCAACTCATTCGTTCTGCATTTATTATAATTCTTTTTTGGGCATTGATTAAGATTCTTAATCATTTAGCAGCACATATTCATAAAATTACAAATAAATTTGGTGATAAAATCAGTGTCGAGGTTGCTAACTTTATTATTAAATCTATACGTTTTTTTATAATAATTATTGCAATTATAGCTGTTTTACAGGAGTGGGGTTTTAATGTAAGTGGATTTTTAGCTTCACTTGGACTTGTTGGTATGGCTTTTGCTTTAGCTGCTAAAGATACTGCATCTAATTTATTTGGCTCATTAGTGATCTTTACAGATAAGCCATTTAGAGTTGGAGAGTGGATAAAAACACCAGAAGTTGAAGGTACTATTGAAACTATTGGTATAAGATCTACAAAAGTTAGAACTTTTGCACAAGCATTAGTAACTGTACCAAATGCAATATTAGCAAATAGTGCAATACTAAATTGGTCTAGAATGGGTAAACGTAGAATAAAAATGAATATTGGTCTAACATATGATACTAAAGGTAGTGTCATTGAAAAAATAATTGTTGATATAAAAAATATGCTTTCTTCACATAAGGATATAGATCAAGATACAATTCATATCTATTTTAGTTCATTCGGGGATAGTTCATTAAATATATTTTGTTACTATTTTACAAAAACTACCAATTGGGGTGAGTTTATGAGAGTAAGAGAAAATACATATCTTGAAATAATGAAAATAGTAGAAAAAAATGGTTCGAGTTTTGCATTCCCAACTCAAACTATACATATAGAAAATAATAAAATTGTCGAATAAAAAGGAAAGAGATGATAAAAATAGCTTTAATAGGACAACCAAATGTTGGTAAAAGTTCTTTATTTAATAGACTTGCTAGAAAAAGAGTAGCAATTGTAAGTGATGTTTCCGGAACAACCAGAGATATTAGAAGAAGAGAGATTGATATATTTGGTAGAGAAGCTTTGATGCTTGATACTGGAGGGATAAGTAAATCCAAAAATGAGATCATGAGTGATGATAGTGAATATGAAATATTCAAACATGTAAAAAGAAAAGCTGTCCAAACTGCAAAAGAAGCAGATATCGTTTTATATATGGTTGATGGAAAAAATATTCCTGATGATGAAGATAAAGCACTTTTTTATGAACTGCAAGGATTAGGAAAAACTCTTGCTCTTGTTGTAAATAAAATTGATAATGACAAAGAACTAGAAAGACTTTGGGATTTTTATGAATTTGGAATAAATGATGAAGAGATGTTTGGTTTATCAGTATCACATAATCGTGGTACAAAAAAACTTTTCGAATGGTTATATGAAAAACTTCCTCCAAGTAAAGCAGAACAGGAAGAGGAAGCAAAAGGTAAACTAACAGAAAAAGAGTTAGAACTTTTAGTTGAGCCAATAGAAGTTTATGAAGAGAAAGAGGAGATTGATCCAAATCATATTAAAGTAGCAATTATAGGTAAACCAAATGTTGGTAAAAGTTCTATTTTAAATGCTCTAATTGGAGAGGAAAGATCTGTAGTAAGCCCTATTGCTGGTACAACTATTGATCCTGTTGATGAAACTTATGAAGTAGGTGATAAAAAAATAACTTTTGTTGATACTGCGGGATTAAGAAGAAGAGGTAAAATTTTAGGTATTGAAAAGTATGCTTTAATGAGAACAGAAGATATGCTTGCACAAGCAAATGTCGCACTTATCGTATTAGATGCATCTCAACCAATTAGTGATCAAGATGAAAAGATATCAGGACTTGTTGATCAGTTTGGACTAGGTACTATTATTGTTCTAAATAAATGGGATGAAAATATGGATACTTTTGCAAAACTAAGTGAAGAGATCCGTGGCAGATTTAAGTTTTTATATTATGCTACTATCGTAGCAGTATCCGCAAAAACAGGACGAAATGTACAAAAACTAGAAGAAAAAATATTAAAAATATTTGAAAACTATAATAGAAGAATATCTACATCTGATTTAAATGATACAATTGAAAAAGGTATCAGAAGACATTCATTACCTAGTCCAAATGGAAATAGACTTAGAATATTCTTTGCAACACAATTTGATACTTCACCTCCAACAATAGCATTGATTATGAATAAACCTAGAATGTTACATTTTTCATATAAAAGATATTTAATCAATATTTTAAGAGAATATCATGACTTTGAAGGTGTACCAGTAAGAGTTGTTGCTAGAGGTAGAGGTGAAAGAAGTGCAGAACAAGAACAATTTGAAGCGACATATCAAACACTTGAACTTCCAAGTGACTTTGTACTTCCTAAATTTGAACTAGAAGATGGAGATATAGAATAGGCAAAAATTTATTTGCCTATAAAAAAAGGGGAAGATATAAATCTTCCCCTTTTTTATATACTGTTGAGTTAAGTATAAACTATTTATTACCAGCTTTAACTGCTTCTTTAAGTTTAGCACCAACTTTAAATTTAGCCACAGTAGACTCTGCAATTTGAATTTTAGCACCTGTAGATGGATTTACACCCTCTCTAGCAGCTCTTTTAGATGTACTAAATGTACCAAAACCAATAAATGCTACACTATCTCCTGATGATAATGTTTCTGTGATTGTTTCAAGTGTTGCCTCTAATGCTGCACCTGCATCTTTTTTTGTTAATCCTGCTTTGTCAGCTACTGCTGCAATTAATTCTGCTTTGTTCATATATACTCTCCTGTTTAATATTTATGCATAGATATTAACTAAAGAAAGTTTAATTAATATTTAAATTATACAATTTTTTTTATTTTTTTTACAAATTATGCTAGAATGGGCATATGTTTACAACTAAATCAATAATTTCATCTATTTCTTTATCCTTATTTATATATTTAGAATATTTTAATTTATCAAATATTTTAATAAATACTATTATTTCTTTATATGGGTTTTATCTATTATTTACCCTTAATAAAAAAGAATTATTTTCAACTGGATTTTTAACTAGTATTTTATGGTTTTGGTGGATTAGCTATAGTTTTATTTATTATGATTTAACTTACCTTATACCATTAGTATTGATTGGGATTGGAACTATATATGGTATATTATTTTATTTTGCAGGAGTTATAGATAGTCTACTATTTAGAGTGATTTATTTTTTTTCATTAAGTTTTATAAATCCTTTTAATTTTAATTGGTTCAAATTAGAACTTCCATTTATAAATAGTTATTTAGGTACTTCCAAAATAGACTTTTTTATAATATTAGCTTCTTCTGCTATGTTAATATACTTTCAGAAGCAAAATAAATTTAAAGCAGGTATTATTTTATATATAATTGGTTTAACAATATTATCAATCATAAATAAACCAATTCTAAATACAGTACCTTCTGAATTAAATATATTAATACAAAATACAAACATATCTCAAAAAGAAAAATGGAATAAAAATAATAGAAATAAAATTCTAAATGAAAATTTTAATAACATTGAAAATGCTATTAATTCTAACTATGATCTAATTATATTTCCAGAAACATCTTTTCCTATTGTATTAAACCATCAAAAAAAAATAGAAGAAAAACTTTTAAAGTACTCTAAAAATATATCTATTGTATTAGGAGCATTATACGAAAAAGATAAACTACTTTATAACTCATCATATCTATTTCAAGATGGTATTATAACAGTTGCAAATAAAGTTGTTCTTGTACCTTTCGGGGAAGCTGTACCACTACCAGAAGTATTAAGAGATATTATAAATAATACCTTTTATAATGGTGCAAAAGATTATGAAACAGCAGAGAAACCAACAACTTTTAATATCAAGGATATAAAATTTAGAAATGCAATATGCTATGAAGCTACCACTGATGAGATATATAAAAATCTTGACACTTCTTATGTAATTGCAATATCAAATAATGCATGGTTTACCCCATCAATTCAACCAACATTACAAGATCTTTTAATAAAATACTATTCTTCCAAATACAACTTATATATATACAGTGTTACAAATCAATATTAATTTACGTTTTCAATCCCTATTATTAAAAAAGATATAAAGTAGTAGTGTTAAAAAACTTAATATCAACGGATAAAAGAAATAATACTCTTTTAGTATAATTTTATTTTGCAATATTTTGCTTTTTTCTAAATGATTTATGGTTTTATATATACCTTTCAAATCATCTTTACTAAAAGCTACAAATGATTTTCCATGAGTAGTTGTAGATAATTGGTTTAATGTATAACTATTGATTGCAGCAATTGAGATAGTATATATTTTGATATTATACTTTTTAGCCATTTTTAAAACAATCTTTAGAGGAATTGTACTTGCAGTATCATCTCCATCTGTTAGTAAAATGATAATTTTTGATTTTGTTTTACGATTTTTTAAAATATTTATTGATGTTGCTACACTATTTATTAAAGCTGTTTTTTCACCAACAACCCCTATTCTTAAACTTTCTATAATTCTTTTTTGAGCTTTTTTATCATAACTAAGTGGAGAAGCAGTCATAACAGATGTACCAAATACTACTAAACCAATATTATCATTTTTACGTACACTAATAAAATTCTTTACAATATCACTTACAACATCCCATCTATTTTGTTCTAAATTATCTCTGTTAAAACCAATTTGTCGCATTGAACCACTTGTATCTAAAGATAAAATCATATCTATACCATTATTTTTGGTATTAATTATATTTAACTCTTTAATGGGTGAAGCCAATGCAATAATTGCAAATATTATAGTAAACCATTTAAGTAGTGTAACTAGATTACTATTTATTGAATTTGAACTATTATATATCTCAAGGTGTGGCATATAATAAGACTCTACTTTGGCTTTACAATATTTTGAACATATTATAAACAATATAATAAGCAATAAAACATAAGGATATTCAAAACTATTTAACATCTAATGAATCCATAAATATTTCAAATTGATTTTTAATATCAATTGATATTTCATTTTGAATATTTTTTTTATATTTATACATTTCTAAACTACTATGTATATCATCTATTATTCTTTTTTCTCTCTCACTATTTGCCAATAATCTTCCATACTTAGATATCAGATATGATGCTTTTTTTGTATCTTTAAAATCGATATTTTTTAATATATTAAAATATTTTTTCTCTTTTGATATTTCACTTTTTTTAAATAATTTAAAAATATAATATATTATGATCATAAAAACTAAAAAACATACCACTATCAAACTATAATAAATATATATAGTAAAATCTGGTATTTGAACAATTGGTTTTATATCATTAATCTTTAACATAATATTATTATACCAAATCAAATTAAATAACTGATATAATAAAAAATAAAATTTTAATATCATGGACTTTTTAACTAATGAACTACTACAAAATAGCACTTCTAAAATCACCACTAGAACCACTTACATATCAATACAATCATAATATTAAAATTGGAAATTTAGTAGAAGTAACTTTACAAAGAAGAGAAAAACTTCAACAAGGTGTAGTAATATCAGTGGAAAAAGAACCATCATTTAAATGTAAAAATATATCTGAAATATCAGATAAATTTTATGATGAAAAGATGATAGAAATAGCTTTATTTATCTCTAAATATTATGTTTGTGCTATAGGTGAAGCATTGAGCATATTCACCCCTTTTTACAACATAGAAAAGATACCTTTAATAGATCCTATAAAAAGTGATATAGTTTTATCTAAAGAGCAAGAAAAAGCTTATGATTTTATTCAAAAAAATAATGTAAGTTTATTGTTTGCCAATACAGGTAGTGGAAAAACAGAGATCTACATAAAAGCTATTGAAAATATTTTATCTCAAAATAAACAAGCCTTACTTCTAATACCAGAGATATCTTTAACACCACAAATGGAACAAAGACTTACTAAAGTATTTAAAGATCATATTGCAATTTGGCACTCTAAAATACAAAAAAAGAAAAAAGAAAAAATTATAGAAGATTTACTTGCAGGTAGAGTAAAAGTTATTGCGGGTGCTAGATCATCTCTTTTTTTACCATTTAAAGAATTAGGCATTATTATCGTTGATGAGGAACATGATGATTCTTATAAATCAGATCAAAAGCCTAGATTAAACGTAAAAGATTTATCAATATATATTGGTTCAAAGTATAATACACAAGTAATTTTAGGCAGTGCAACACCAAGTTTAAGTAGTTTTTACAAAATACCATATACAAGAATTACACAAACATTTCATAAATCAGAAAAAAAAATATCATTTAACAAATCAAATTTAGAATTAAATGACATAATCATAGATAAGATAAGAACTACAATTAATAAAAATGAACAAGTAATTGTATTTTTACCAACAAGAGCAAATTTTAAATATCAGATTTGCAAAGATTGTGGAAAGTCTGTTGAATGTCCATTTTGTTCTGTAAGTATGAGTTTACACAAAAAAACCAATGCTTTACAATGTCACTATTGTAACTACACTCAAACTATTCCTGCTATATGTCCATCTTGCCATATAGGTAAAATAGAAAATTTTAGACTTGGTACAGCAGAAGTAACTTCTCAACTTCAAGAGATATTTAAAAATAATATTATTGAAACATTTGATAGAGATAAAGTAAAAACAGATACTCAACTAAAAAAGATTTTAAAAAATTTTAATGATAATAAAATAGATATTTTAGTAGGTACACAGATGTTATCAAAAGGACATGACTATCACAATGTAACTTTAGCTGTTGTTTTAGGTATAGATTCTGTTCTAAATATGACAAGCTATAAAGTAAGAGAAAAAGCACTTTCTCTTCTCATTCAAATAGCAGGAAGAAGTGGAAGAAAAGGTTTTGGAGAGGTATTAATTCAAACTAAAAATGAAGATTTTTTTAATAACTATCTCTCATTATCAACTTATGAAGATTTTTTACAAGATGAATTAATACAAAGAAAAGATATTTATCCGCCTTATGTAAGATTAGCCAGAGTCATATTTAGTCATAAAAATGCAACTATTGCAAAAAGAGAACTAGATAAATATGTAGAAAATTTTATTAATAATAAAGATGTACATATTATTGGATTTGGTGAAAGTGGTATATTTAAAATTGCAAATAAATATAGATATGAATTACTTTTAAAATCAAAAAACACTACAAAGCTTTTGGGAATATTACATAGTATAAAAAGTAGTATTGCATCAATAGATATGGATAGTTTATATTAAAAAGTTCACTTTTTGGTTTTTGATTAATATTTAGATATAATAAGTAAAATATAAACAACAAAATAAAAAGGATAAAAATTTATGGTAAAAATTGTAAATCTGAAAAAGACTTTTGGTTCAAGAACATTATTTCAAGATATTAACTTATCTTTAAATAATGGTAAAAGATATGGTCTTATTGGAGCAAATGGAGCGGGTAAAACAACTTTTCTAAATATGCTAAGTGGTACAGAAGAGATTACAGATGGTGAAGTTCAAGTTCAAAATGGTAAAAAAATAGGTGTTTTAGGGCAAAATCAATTTGCATATGAAGAATCAACTTTAGTAGATACTGTACTTCAAGGGAATAGAAGACTTTATGATGCAATCAATGAAAAAGAGAAATTATATCTTGAAGAGTATACAGATGAGATAGGTGAAAGATTAGGTGAATTAGAGATAATTTGCTGTGAAGAGGATCCTACATATGAATATGATGTAAAAATCACTAAAATTCTTGAAGCACTTGGTTTCCCAGCATCACAACATAATGATTTAATGAGTAGTATAACAGGTGGAGATAAATTTAAAGTTTTACTTGCGCAAGTACTTTTCCCAAAACCGGACGTATTATTTTTGGATGAGCCTACAAATAACCTTGATATGGCTACAATTTCATGGTTAGAAAATCAGCTTCAACATCATGATGGAACAATGGTTGTTATCTCACATGATAGACACTTTTTAAATGCAGTATGTACTCATATTCTTGATGTTGATTTTAAACAAATTAGAGAATTTACAGGTTCTTATGATGATTGGTATATTGCATCTACAGTTTTAGCGAAACAAGCTTCAGTAGATAGAGATAAAAAGATGAAAGAGAAAGAGGAACTTGAAGCATTTGTTAGAAGATTTAGTGCGAATGCATCTAAAGCCAAACAAGCAACATCAAGACAAAAACAACTTGATAAACTTGATATTGGATCAATTGCAGTAAGTTCAAGAAGAGATCCTTCTATCATATTTAAACAATCAAAACCAGTAAGTAAAGAGATTTTAGAGTTTAAAAACCTTTCAAAATCATACGATGGAAATGTAGTATTAAAAGATTTAAACGTAATGGTTGAAAAAGGTAATAAAATAGCTTTAATTGGACCAAATGGTGCAGGTAAAACTACATTATGTGAACTTTTAATGGAACATATTAAACCTGATGAAGGTGAAATAAAATGGGGTGCTACATCAACAGTTAGTTACTTTCCTCAAAACTCTACAGATTTAATCAAAGGTGAAATTACACTTTATGATTGGTTAAGAGATTGTGATAGAGAAGCAGATATTGCTGAGATTAGAAATTGTCTTGGAAGAATGCTTTTTAATGGTGAAGAGCAAGAAAAAAGTGTAGTTAACTGTTCTGGTGGTGAAAAACATAGAATGATGTTAAGTAAAATTATGCTTGAAAAAAGAAACTTTTTACTTTTAGATGAGCCTACAAATCACCTTGATCTAGAAGCTATTATTGCATTAGGTGAGGGATTGTTAGCATTTGAGGGAACTGTAATTTGTGTATCTCACGATAGAGAATTACTTGACGCATTTGCTAATAGAATTATAGAGATTCAAGAAGATGGTTCTATTATCGATTTCGATGGTAGTTATGAAGAATTTTTAGAATCAAAAGAGGCTTAGATGACACCTACTATTTTTATGTCAAGTTTATTTTTTCTATTGACAATATTTTTTTCAAGAAAAATGATAACTAAATATATTAATAGTAAGTACGACTTAAAACATAAAATTCAAAGTGAATGGATAGTATATACACTATCTTTTCTCTTTATTATTATAATATCACTAGGGATGCTTTTAGATCCACCTAAAGAGGGTGCATTAAGTAAAGGTTTTGATAAATTAGAACCAAGTGCCAATAAAAGGCCAAATCCCCTATTTGATGTAAATACATATTTTTAATATCAAATATATTAAATAATACTTTAAGAACTATTTAGATAGAATTACGCAAAATTAACAACTCAAGGAAAGAAAAATGGCAAGAAGATGTATGCTTTCTGGTAAAGGTCCAATGTCTGGAAATAACGTAAGTCACGCGAAAAACAGAACAAAAAGAAAATTTTTACCAAATTTAAGATCAGTTAGAATCAGTTTAGAAGATGGAACAACAAGAAAAATTAAAATTTCTGCAAAAGAACTTAGAACTCTTAAAAAGAATTCATAAGTAACAATTAAGATGTTTTTATGAAATACATAAGAAGCATCAAGAAGGCTTTGGGTTGGGAATATAGAAGTACCAAGCCAGAGTTTGACCTAAACAAAGAGATTTACTCTCAATTTAAACACTTTAGACTCCCTTTAATATTATTGCAAGTTATTATGATGGTAGGTACCATTGGATATATGGTTATTGATGATTTTCCAATTTTGGATGCAATTTATCAAACTGGTATTACATTTACTACTGTTGGTTTTGGTGAAATAGGACATATTTCACAAGCTGGTAGAATGTTTACTATCACTCTAATAATATTTGGATTTTTAATATTTACTTTATCTATAACTGCACTTATTCAAGTTATGGTTACAGGAAAGTTTTTAGACCTTTATAAGGAAAGAGATATGTTATATAAAATAGCAAGACTTAGAAATCATTTTGTGATTTTCAATCACAATGAATATACAGTACAACTAGCTGAACAATTTAAACATAGTCATATACCATTTGTGATTGTAGACCCTAGTGAAGATATGGAAGAGATTGCCAATAAACATAAATATCCTTATTATATAAAAGAGGAAACATATACAGAAAAAGCATTTCTAAAATCTCATTTATCTAGTGCTAAAGGTGTAATCTCTTTATCTAAAAATATATCTGATAGTATCACTATCATTGCATCTGTTAGACTTTACGAGAAAGAGTTAGGTAGAAAAAATCCATTTTTAATAATCTGTAATGCAGAATCTAAAAAAGATATTGAAAGATTAAAAAAACTTGGAGCAAATAAAGTTGTAGCACCTCCAGAACTTATGGCAAAAAGAGTTAGTGCTATGGCAGTTAGACCAGACATGGAAAATGTTTTGGAAGAGTTTTTATATAAAAAAGATACTCCTATTGACATGGAAGAGATCTATATAGAAGATGATAGTTGGTTTTTAGATCAACAGATTAAAGATGCACATTTAAGAGATATTCTAAAAGTAAGTATAATTGGAATCACTGAAAAAAATGGAAACTTTATCCAAACTCCAAAAAGTAATACAATAGTAAAAAAAGGCTGTAAACTTCTTGTTGTAGGAAACCAATCTGGTATAGCAAAAGCAAAGATATTAATAAATAGAAAAGAGAAACCAAAGGATTTAAAAAATGTTTAGTATATTTCCATTAAAAGGTAGTTTATCTGATATTGACGGATTTTATTGTGATGGTATAAGTGCAGGTCTTAAGGCAAAAAACAACTTAGATATGGGATTTATTTATAGTGATGTGTTATGTGATGTAGAAGCAATTTTTACAAGTAATAACTTTAAAGCTGCTCCATTAAGACATTATTTAAGATATGACAATAACTTTCAATCAAATTTTATCTTAATAAATTCTAAAAATGCAAATGCTATGACTGGTCAAGTAGGTATAGATGATATTGATGAACTTTTTAACACAATAGAAAATAAATTTCCTAAAATTAAAAATCCAATAATGAGTAGTACTGGTGTAATTGGGGTTAGACTTCCAAAAGAAAAAATACTTGAGGGAGCATTAAGTTTTAACTTATCAAATAAAAATGGTATCAATTTATCTAATGCTATAATGACAACTGATAGTTACCCTAAAAATTGTTTTTATAATGTAAAATTAAAAGATGGTTCAACATTTAAAATTGGGGCTATTGCAAAAGGTGCAGGGATGATTAATCCAAACCTTGCAACTATGTTATGCTTTATCTGTACTGATGCAAATATTCCAAAAGATGATATGAAAGAATTATTACAAGAAAATTCAATCACCACATTTAATGCAATAAGTGTAGATGGAGATACATCCACTAATGATACTGTAATTTTAATGGCAAATAAAAAATCAAACTCTTATGATAAAGAGGCTTTTAAAGAGGCTTTACGATTAGTTATGCATGATATGGCAATGCTTATGGTAGCAGATGGGGAAGGTGCTAAAAAAGCAGTTGCTTTTGAAGTTACAGGTGCTTTAAATGATGAAGAGGCTCAAATAGTTGCTAAAACATTATCTAATTCACTTTTAGTTAAAACTGCTTTATTTGGGGAGGATCCAAACTGGGGACGAATAGCTTCCACTATTGGGGCATCAGGTGCTAAGTGTAATGAAACATTATTAACTATTAGCTTTAAAGATGTACTTGTATACAATAAAGGTGAAATATTATTTTCTACTGAAATTGAAGAGAAAGCTGCAAAAGTTTTAATAAATAAAGAGTTTAAAATCACTTGTGATTTAGGGATAAGTGATGGTTCATTTACGGCATATGGATGTGATTTAGGTTATGATTATGTTAAGATAAATGCAGATTATCGGACTTAAGCAAATATTAGATAAAATAACAAAAATAAAATAAAAGGATTCAAAATGTTTCACGAACACAGAGATATAGTAACAGAACTAAAAACTTCAAATGCACACTTTAAAAAAATTTTTAATGAGCACAATGAGCTTCATGATAAACTTGACAAAGCAGAAGCTGGTGGAGTAGATCATATGGATCATGTAGAGATTGAAAAAATGAAAAAAGCAAAGCTTAAACTAAAAGATGAAGCATATGCTATGATAATAGACTTTAAAAAATCTAATTCTTAATAATTTTTTAAATAATTTATCTAAAAAGGGAGAAAATATATATTTTCTCCCTTTTTTTATTCTTTTTTCATAAATAATTGTATAATACATAAGTAATACTTAAAAAGGTGATTTTATGGAGATTATAACTGATACTTTTACTAATATATCGTTAAATCAATTAAATATAAAGCTTTCTGAAAAATATGCTAAATTAGAGAAAATTGAAGAAACTGAAAAATTAAATTCTATAAAAAAAACTGATTATATTGAACAATCAACTTCTATAAAGAATTATGATCAAGAAGATTTTGAAAGAGTGTTATCAAAGTTTAAAAAATCTGATTCAGATATAAGAACTCATGAACAAATACATGCAACAATTGGACATACTACTGCACCTATCTCTTATAGTTATCAAAAAGGGCCTGATGGGAAGATGTACGCAGTTGGTGGAGCAGTAAGGCTAGATACTTCAATACCTGATGATCCTAAAGCTGCTCAATTTAAACTTGATCAATTAAAAAGAGCAAGTAATGGTCCTTCTGATTTAAGTTCATCAGATATAACCATTTCCACCCAGGCTAATTTAAATAAAATGATCATATCAATGCAAGGAGATAAAAATGAAAATAAGTAATAATCTAAATTCTATGGTACAACTTGAAAAGGAACTTCAAGAGACTTCAGAATCAATTGTAAAATTAAGCACACCTTCAAATATATCAGAAGAAGATACTTTGTCGGATGATACATCTGATATTAATTTTACTGATGAGCTAGTAAAACAGATCGAGATACCAATCTCATATAGTGCAAATGCAAATGTTATTTCTGTTCAAAATGCTGTACAAGATACTATTTTAGATATCAAGGCCTAATTTTTAATAATATGAAGATTGTTGATAATATAGAAGATTTAAAAAATCATTTAAAGCAATATAATAACACTATTGGCTTTGTACCTACAATGGGTGCGTTGCATGATGGACATATATCATTAATAAAAAAAGCAAAAATTGAAAATCAATTAGTTGTAGTATCAATTTTTGTTAACCCTACTCAGTTTTTGGAAGGTGAAGATTTAGATAAATATCCTAGAAAAGATGAAGCAGATAAGAAAATTTGTGAGCTTTGTGGAGTAGATTATCTTTTTATGCCAAATATTAATACTATGTATAAGAAAGATGAACTTGCTATACATGCTCCAAAAATAAAAGGTTTTATACTTGAAGGTTTTAAAAGACCTGGTCATTTTGATGGTATGCTCCAAATAGTACTAAAACTACTAAATATTGTTAATCCTACAAATGCTTATTTTGGTAAAAAAGATGCACAACAATTAAGTCTTATAACTCAGATGGTTAAAAACTTATACTTAGATATAAATATTATTGCCTGTGATATTATAAGAGAAAAAGATGGATTAGCATATAGTAGTAGAAATATTTATCTCTCAAAAAAAGAGAGGGAGTTAGCTTTACATATTTCTAAATCATTAAATATAGCAGCTAAATCAATAGGTCAAAATGAACTAAGTTGTAATATATTAATCAGCTCTATATACAAATATTTAGAAAAATACAATAATATTGATGTGGAATATGTGGAGATAGTTAATAAAGATTTTAATAAAATTGGTATTATTGAGATTCAAAATACAATAATATTAATTGCAGTAAAGATCGGAAATACTCGTCTTATTGATAATATCTGGGTATAAATATTAAATTGATATGAACAAAAGTTTAAAGAAATTACTTATAAAAACTAAAAAAGCAGTTTTTTCACAACAAATAGGAAATAATACTTCAAAATTTAAAGGGGAAGGTTATGATTTTGTTGAACTTAGAGAATATGAAGATGGTGAAGATATACGAAAAATAGATTGGGTAATTAGTGCAAAACAGCAAAAGCCTTATGTAAAAGTTTTTCATACTCAAAGAGAACTGAATATAAATATTGTTCCAATTCTAGGAGGTAGTGTACATTTTGGTAGCGTAAAATTAAAACAAGATCTTATCACTGAAATATGTGCTATATTAGGATATAGTTGTGCTGCTCAATCTGATAGTTATAGTAGTTTTATAGCAAACGAACAAGTAACTTTATCTACAAAAAAAACAAAAAAATTACTTGGTGTAGAATCTATGTGTAAAAATATTTATCAATATGATTGCTTGAATAAGAGAGTTGATTATAAAATTATTAAAGATGAACTCTATAATAAAATAAAAGAGAAATCTATCATTTTTTTAATAGGTGACTTTTTTAATACTAAAGATCTAAATATTAAAGTATTATCAAAAAAACATGAGGTTATAGCTATAATTGTAAGAGATAAATTTGAAGAAAAACCATCTATAATGGGAAATGTAAATTTTAAAGATCCATCTTCGAGTAAAACTTTCAATGGTAATATAAACAATACTTTAGCTAAAGAATATGAAAAAAAAGTAAAACTAAACGACCATATTTTATATGAAAATCTAAAAAAATCTGGTATAGAATTTATAAAAATATATACTGATGAAAATCCATATATCTCTATGGCAAAATTATTTAAGTAATATACTTGAAGTTTTTTCTAATAACTTTTCAAAATCTAATATTTTTATAACTTTTCTACTTTTTTCTATAATTTTATCATTTTTCAATTGTTTAATAGTTCTTTCTACTACATGTCTAACTGTACCTAATATTTTTGCTATCTCACTATTTGTAAGGTTTTGCAATAGTTGGTATTTAAAATGATTATCTGGATTTACATTCTGAATCAATAGATTCACTAATCTATCTTTTGTATCATATAGTGAAATATCTGTTGCCAATTGCTCCGTATGTCGCATTGCCTGTGCTAAATATGGAAAAAACTTTTTATTGAAAGTTTGATTTGTATCTATCCAATACCTTACTTTATCTATTGGAATTTGAAGTACGGTACAATCTTCGAGAACTTCAAATACAACCTCATGTGGCTTATTATCTAATAAAGAGATGATATCAAACATATCACCTCTTTTATATACAAAAATAATTTGCTCTTTCTCATTATCAAAGTTCATCTGATAAGTTTTTATCCGACCATCAACTACCATATAAAAATATTTCAATAGATCTTCTGGATAAAAAGGATTACTCCCTTTATCATAAGATATAGTTTTGGATACTTGATATAACTCTTGCTCAAAGCTATCACTAACATTATTAAATAATTCTATACTTTTTGACTCTTGTTTCATATTTATTCTTTTAATTATATTTAAACAAAGTATAATACAAGAGTTATTAAATATAAATTTATTTAATTGTTTTATTAAAATAACTTAAAGAAACTATCATAACTGATACTGCAAGTATTAAGTAAACAGCATATATTATATCTTTATAATCAGTTAATGCAATTTTAAATACTGTCATTAATGCCTCAATAGAAAGTGCAATTATAATAGAAACTAAAAATTTCTCAAGTAATTTATTACTACCATCTTCCGTAAATTGTTCTTTATATATAACCTCATGCTCTAATAAGTTTTTTGATAAATCAAATATTGCAAGACCTAATGTAAGGGCAATTGTTACTTAAATGTTCCATATATTTCCCCTTATTTATTACTATTTAATAGCTATTGTTTTTACTTTTTTTGATTCTAACTTTTCAAATGTCAAATATAATCTTCCATCTTCATATTTAGCATCAATTTTCTCAACATCTATATTATCTGCAATAGCAAAACTTCTACTTATAAGTCCAAAACTAGATTCACATAAATAATAATCATCTTCTTTGAGCTCTTTTGTAAATCTTCTAACAGCATTAATAGTAAGATATCCATCCTCTATTTTAAGATCTATATCTTCTTTTTTTACACCAGGAAGATCTATCTCTATATCAAAAGTATCATTTGTATGTCTTGCTAAATTTGCAAATGGTAAATGTCTTGCAACATTATCAAATGTATCTTTTACTACTTCTAAACCTTTATCTACTTTTTTCTCAACATTTTTAACTAAATCTTTTGATGTTTTCACTAAATTCATAATAAATCTCCTTTATTTAATCTCAATTTTTTGAACTTTATTTTCTACAATTTTCAGTTTTGGAATAATTACCTCTAATACACCATCTTGAGAAACTGCTTTTATATTTTCAATATCTACTTTTTCTGGTAAACTAAAACTTCTACTAAATTTTCCATAACTACTCTCAACTTTGTAGTAATTTTCCTCTTTTATCTCATCTTTTAATTCTCTAGTTCCTGAGATAGTAAGAGTATTCTCTTCTACACTTATATCTACATTTTCTTTTTTTATACCTGGTAAATCAAGCTCAATATGATATGCCTCTTTACCCTCTCTAGTATTTACATTTGGATTAAAATCTATAATATTTGTAGTTTCTGCTGATTTTTCAAACTTATTCATAAATTCATTAAATAGATCCAACCCTGCAAAAGGTGAATATGATTGTACTGGTCTTTTATATCTTGTAATTAACATTTTTAACCCCTTAAAAATTTTATTACTTAAGTTATTTTCTTAAGCTGATGAAAGTATATAAGAATTTGAAGAAGAGTTTTGCAACTTAAGTTGCATTTTTACATAAGAGATATTTTTGTTAGTGT
>Ga0256826_1001039_pt1 | contig 17233 bp, 14 predicted proteins | sample CV79metaG_FD_185975 | JGI IMG/M metagenome (GOLD analysis project Ga0256826, IMG submission 185975) | Hydrothermal vent microbial communities from East Pacific Rise, Pacific Ocean - CV79 | ecosystem: Environmental > Aquatic > Marine > Hydrothermal vents | place: Pacific Ocean: East Pacific Rise...
AAAATATTAAAGTATTTACATCAAGTATTAAAAAAAGTAAAGAGTCTATAAAAGATTCTAAGTTTTATAAGCAATTTTATCCAGCAGTATTTGGTAGTTCATCTGCTCATCTTGCTGCATTTTTAGATACTTGGTTAGCCTCATTTTTAGTTACTGGGTCTATTTCCTATCTGTACTATGCAAATAGAGTATTTCAACTTCCACTTGCACTTTTTGCGATTGCAACTTCAATTGCTCTATTTCCAAGTATTGCAAAAGCTATTAAAAATAATGATGAACAAAAAGCACTTTTATATCTTAAAAAAGCATTTTATATACTTTTTTCACTTTTATTTGTAGCAAGTTTTATTGGAATAGTATTTAATAGCTTTATAGTAGAGCTACTATTCCAAAGAGGAGCATTTAGCCAAACTGATACACAAAATACTGCATTAATCCTTAGCATGTATCTAATAGGTCTTATTCCATTTGGAATTGCTAAGATATTCTCACTATGGATTTACGCAAAGGAACAGCAACTAAAAGCAGCTAAAATAACAGTAATATCTCTTTTATTGAATATTGTATTCTCACTAGCTCTAATTATACCATTCCAAGCAGCAGGACTTGCCTTTGCAAGTACACTAAGTGGATTTATACTTCTTCACTTGACTTTAAAAGAGTTTGGGTATAATCGATTTTTAAAAGTTATACTCTAACTTTTATACTTACAAGGGCGAGTGTCTGAGTGGCCGAAGGTGCTTCGTTGGAAGCGAAGTTTAGTGAAAGCTAACGGAGGTTCGAATCCTCTCTCGCCCGCCATTCAAATTAAATTTATTACATTCCTGGAATTCTAGGTATTTTACCTAATTTTGAATTTCTGCAATACCATCCCCATCCTTTTTTAAGCCAATGACCTATTATAGGCATAGGAATCATTTTTCCACCTTTATTGTCTCTATATACAAATGCAGCTCCATCTCCGCTATCCATAACACATAATATATTTAGGTGATCTTGATAACCTCTTCTCCCTTTTCTATCATTTTCAATTTGTGAAATATTATATGCTACATTTCTAGCCATAACTTCAGCAATATGTCCTTGTTTAGCTCTCCAATCTGGTCCTTCTAATGCAGTACTATCTCCAATGGAAAATATTTTAACAATTCTATCTTGTGTTTCTTTATTTTTATCAAAATCATATTCTACTTCACAATAATCATTTATCTTAATAAGTCCTGCACCATTAAGCGGTAAATCACTATTTAGAAATACATCATGACCATTACCTGCTGGAATAAACATAGTAAAGTCAGATTCTAGTTTTGTATTATCTTCAAAAATAATTCCATCAGAAACAAACTCTTTTAATTTTTTTCCAAAATGTGTGTTTATATTCAACTTGTCAAAAAATATATCCATCATTTTTAATGCTTGTTTTCCCATTCTTGCACCAGGCTCATCCATTGGAGCAAAAAATGTTAAATTAAATTGATCTCTTATCCCAAGTTTTTTTAGTTGATTATGTACATTAAAAATAACTTCAAAAGCAGGGCCTCCTCTTACATTACTTGGATCCTTTGGGTTTCCTCCAAAGCCCATAGCAATATTTCCACTACCTTTATTTATTAAAAAATCTATTTTATCTTTTATTTTTAAAGAATCTTCTGGATTTCCACATATAGAAATATAGTTTTCGTTACCTTTATGTTTCATTTTACCACTACCCATAGCAACCACTAAATATTCATATTCAAAAGTATTATTTTTACATTTTATCATACTATCTTTTGATTTTATTTCTTCAACATCGTCAATAATAAGTTCAAAATTATGTACTTTTGATAGTTCGTCTAATGGCACACACATATCTTCAAATTTAGCTTCACCTGTAGGTATCCAAATAGATGTAGGAAAAATGTAAAAATAATCTCTATTTGAAACTAATGTCACATTTTTTATTCCTTCTTTTTTTAAAAAAATTGCACATTCAACACCTGCAAATCCACCACCTAATATTAATACTTTTTTTTTCATAATTTAACCTTATAATAATAATTATTTTAACTTATTAATTATTACAAATTATAATTATATTAGACTTAAATATAATAATTAATATTATAGATTCAAGTGAAAAATGCAACATTCTAATAAGTTAGAATAAAAGGCGACTTAATGTAAAAAACGGGTGCGTAAAAACTTAAGCTAACTACGATAGTATAAGAGTTTAAAAAGGATTGTTTATAAATGGCTGTAAAAAACACTAAAACTTGTCCAAATTGTTTAAAAAATAATGTACAAAAAAGAGGAATTAGAAGAGGTATAATTAGATATTTTTTAATGATTGCAAGACTGGAGTGCTAACTTAAATCAGGACACTTTTTTATTAATCCCTAAGCCACCATTTCATTTAGTAACATCAAATTAATTTCTTCAAATTTTGAAGGAGATAAATTTCCTAAATAGCTATGTGATCTAATCCGATTATAAAAGAATTCTATATATTCGACTTAATGAAAAAAATGGGAGGCTAATTTATGATATGTCAACCCTATATCATACTAATCATAAAATATTCTAAGCAACCTTTTCTTTTAGTAACATCATCTCTTCAAATTCAACTGGAGAATAATTATTATTTGTACTATGCATTCTTTGTCTATTGTAATACACTTCTATATATTCAAATATAGATTGATTAGCCTGTGATTTAGTTTCATATATTTCATGATAAGTAAGTTCAGTTTTTAATGTATGAAAAAAACTTTCAGCAACTGCATTGTCCCAACAATTTCCTTTTCTACTCATGCTTTGTATTATATTATTATGTTCTAATAAATCTCTATGTGAATATGATGCATATTGACTCCCTCTATCTGTATGCCAGATTAAACCTTTTGGTGGGTGTCTATTTTTTAATGCCATAATCAAAGCATCATTAACTAATGTAGTCTTCATATTATCATCCATTGACCAACCAACAACTCTTCTTGAATATAAATCTATAACCGTAGCAAGATACAACCAACCCTCATTAGTATCTATATACGTAATATCACCAACATATTTTTCATCAGGAGCTGATGCATAAAAATCTCTATTTAAAATATTAGGAGATATCCTAAAGTTATGATTTGAATCAGTTGTATTAATTTTATATTTCTTCTTTTTATTTGCAATAAGATTCAAATCTTTCATAATATTACCAATTCTTCTTCTTGAAACAACTAGTCCATATAATCGTTGGAGCTTATCTTTTAAACGTCTTGTACCATATTTACATCTACTTTGAACAAATATAGTTTCTATTAGTTCATTTAATTTATCATCAACCTTTTTAATAATGCAGCCCTTACTAATCCAATGGTAATAGCTTGATATATCAAGTTTTAATATTTTGCACATTAAAGTTATATTGAAGTTCATCTTATTTTCTTTTATCCACGTATACTTTATCGAACTTCTTTTGCAAAGTATACTGCTGCTTTTTTTAAGATTTCACACTCTTGTTTAAGAAGTTTTGTTTCTCTTCTTAGCCTTTTATTTTCTTGTTCTAATGTTTCTTTGGAAGTTTTTGCAATTAATTTATTACTATATTGATTATTCTTCTTGTATTCCCTCAACCAATTATAAATTGTTTTAGAATTTACATTTAATTCTTTAGCAATTTTTATAACCGAATCTTCACTATTTAAAACCAATTGTATAGTTGAATCTCTAAACTCTTTTGTGTACTGACTATTTTTCATATTTTCTACTTTCTTCATACTTGTATTTTAACTTAGATTTATTTAATTTCTAAGTATGAATTAGTGTAGCCATATCAAAAAAGTAGAAAAGTAAGCACCCATATTTACTATTAAGTCAAAAATATTGATGTTGAAAATGGTTGTTATTATGAAAATGATACATTGTTAACAAATAAAGAAGATATATATCCTAAAATTTGAAATTTAAATAGAGTTAGAAAACTCCATTTAATATAAGATTTTTTAATATTATAATAACTAATTTATGATATGATTACAGATATTAAAAATAGGTTGGAATTATGAATATTAAAAAAATAATTAAAATTAGTTTCTCTTTTATAGTGCTTTTAGTTATTTTTATTTCAACAATAAATTTAATTGTTTTGTATCAAATAAAAGATAATAATAAATCCCAAAAAGAGATATCTAAATTAGTCTCTCTTCAAGAATCAATGAATGGTTTATCTAAAGATTTAATTAATGTAAATGATATAAAAAGTTTAAAATTAATTAAAAAAAGTTTTACAAATTTTGAAAAACAATTTGAAAATGCAAAAGATAGAATAATAGCTCAAAAAAATGATTTATTAGATATGGTATTAATTGATGTTTATAAAAATAAAACAATAAATAATAAATTAATATCATTATATAAAAATGAAAAATCAATTGAATATGCATTTGATAAGTTGTATATTGCCCAAAATAAAAAAATATTATGGTTATATCAATTTAAAAAACAATACCCTAAAGAAAAGAATTTAAGAAAAAAGTTAGAAACTATGATTTTTAAAACTTCAAATATTACACTTGTAAAACACTTTGGAAATTTAAAATATTATAGCAAAGAGGCTTTATTTCAACATAAAAATGCAAAATACTTTGATAAATGGTTATCTCAAATTGAATTCTTTAAAAATAAGTTTAATACTAATAATTGGTATAAATATAAAAATCTTGTTCAGGATATTAGAACTATCATTTTGTCTATTGAAAAGTTAGAAAAAGAGAAAGAAAAATTAAATAATGACATATTAAATGTTGTTGAACTAAATAAAGATCTAAACACACAAATCCAAAATGATGTACAAGTAATGTCTTTAAAATTTATCAATAATATTTATATTGTAATATTTGTACTTTTAATTATTACAATTATAATAATAATTTTACTTGAATATAAAGTATATAGAAATATAGAGTTATCTGTTGATGAAATTGAACAAAAAGTTAAAGATGGAACTAAAACAATTGAAGAATTAAATGATGAAATCCAAACCACTCAAAAAGAGGTTGTATTTACAATGGGTGCGATTGGAGAAAGTAGAAGTAAAGAAACTGGAAATCATGTAAAAAGAGTAGCAGAGTATTCAAAATTACTTGCACTTTATTATGGATTAAATCAAGATGATGCAGAGATGCTTAAACAAGCTAGTCCAATGCATGATATTGGAAAAGTTGCAATTCCTGACTCTATACTAAATAAACCTGGTAGATTTGACGAGCATGAAAGAAAAATAATGGATACACATGCAGTTTTAGGTTATGATATGTTAAAACATTCAAATAGAAAATTATTAAAAATGGCTGCAACAGTAGCTTATGAACACCATGAAAAATATGATGGTAGAGGATATCCACAAGGCTTAAAAGGTGAAGATATTCATATATTTGGAAGAATTACTGCTTTAGCTGATGTATTTGATGCACTAGGAAGTGATAGAGTTTATAAAAAAGCTTGGGATGATGAAAGAATATTTAAATTATTAAAAGAGGAAAAAGGTAAACATTTTGATCCTAAATTAATAGATATATTTTTTGATAACCTAGATGATTTTTTAAAAATTAGAGACAAATTTAAAGAAAATCTTGATTTATCTGAAATTAGTATAAACTAATATCTACTTAAGTTAAAGGCTATATAATAATTAATATAATTTTAAATTATATTAATTAAAAAGGATAAAAATGAAAAAATCTTTTGGTTTGTGGAGTGCAATATTTCTAGGAATTGGTTCTATGGTTGGAGCTGGCATATTTGTTTTATTAGGACAAGCTGGAGCAATTGCTGGAAATCTTGTTTGGATATCATTTATTTTAGGTGGTATGATTGCTTTAAGTGCAGGATATTCTTTAGCTAAATTAGCTGGAGCTTATCCTAGTCGTGGTGGGATTGTTGAATATCTTGTTCAATGTTATGGTCATGGAATATTTTCTGGATCGGCTTCAATTTTATTTTATCTGTCTTCTATTGTTGGAATTACTATGGTTACGAAAACATTTGGAGTTTATTGTGCACATATATTTGGTGAAGCTAGTGATTTTTATATAAATATTTATAGTATAGCAATTTTATCAATTTTTGTTATTATCAATTTAGCAGGTAGTTCTCTTATTGCAAAGAGTGAAAATATTATTGTAATAATAAAACTTATTATAATATCAACATTTACAGTTATTGTATTTTTTTATATAAAACCTGAGCTTTTATCTTTAGAAAATACTCCACATATAAATAATATATTTTTTGCAGTATCCTTAACCTTTTTTGCATATTCTGGATTTAATGTAATTGCAAATACAGCAGAAGATATGGATAATCCTAAAACAACAATGATGAAAGCGATGATATATTCGATACTAATTGTAATGTCACTTTATATAGCTGTAACTTTTGCCGTATTTGGTAATCTTACACTTAAAGAGATAATTGATGCACAAGATTATGCACTAGCACAAGCAGCATATCCTGTATTTGGTCAAATTGGATTTACAATTATGGCAATTGCAGCATTAATTTCAACTGCATCTTCTATAAATGCAAATTTATATGCAACTACAAATATTACTTACCAAATGGCTAAAAATGGAGATCTACCAAAGATATATGAAAGAGGAATTTGGCATAGTACTGAAGGACTTATAGTAAGTGCTATATTAATAGCTTCAATGATTTTATTTTTTAATTTAGCTGAAATTGCATCGATTGGTTCTTTGTATATTCTTTTTATTCATCTTTTTGTACACTTAGGACATTTTTTAAAAATTAAATATACTAATGGATCAAAACTAATAATTGGATTTGCTGTAGTATCTATACTTGCAACAATAATACTAGCACTTATATATACTTCAGAACATATAAGTGGAATTGGTTATTATATTGCAGGAGGATTTGTACTATCATATATTTTAGAAATTGTTTTAAGGTTAGCAATAAATAAAAAAATAGTAAAACAAATCTAATTGTAACATTTTATTGACATACAAATTTTAGTCTATATTGGATATAATGGCAAAATATAGAAAGTAAAATAGGAAGATAAATGAAAGCTATAATAATATTTTTAGCAATAATAAATATATTGGTAATGGCTCAAACAAAAGTCAACCTAACTTTAGAAGAAGAAAATTGGATTAAAGAGAATCAAGTTTTAATTGGTACAGAACACTGGAAACCTATTGTATATAAAAATCAACAATCAAATAAATTAGATGGTATTGTTGGTGATATGATAAATATTGCTATTTCAAACCTAAATTTAAATACAAAAATAAAAAGTGGTGAGTGGAAAGATATTTTACAATCATTTAAAGATAAAAAAATTGACTTACTTCCTGCTGTTTATTATACTAAAGAAAGAGAAGAATTTGGTTTTTACTCAAAAAAGTTTTTTGCATTATCTGAATATATTTATGTTAAGAAATCAAATAAAGTTATAAATAGTTTTGAAGATTTAAATGGTAAAAAATTAGCAATAATTAAAGGCTATGCCATGGTTGACATGGTTCATAAAAAATATCCGTCTATTAATATAATACAAACAAAAGATTTAGAAGATTCCATAAAATTAGTGTTAAATGGAAAAGTAGATGCACTTATTGATGGTCAAATTATTGTAGAAAATTATATTTATGACAATCTTATCTTGGATTTAAAAGGGATACCACAAGTTTCTTTTCGTCCAAATGGTGTATATTTGTTATCTCATATAAATAAACCAATTTTAAGATCTATTTTACAAAAAGGTTTAGATTCTATATCTAAAAACCAAAGAAATAAAATTATACAAAAATGGCTTAAAAAATCTGAAGATGATGATTTTTTAACATTAGAACAAAAACAATATTTAAAAAATCATAAAATTATAAAAATGTGTAATAATCCAAATTGGGAACCAATTGAGTTTGCAAAAAATAACAATATGTCAAATATGACTGGTATTTCTATTGACACTATGAAATTATTAGAAAAAAAATTAAATATTAAATTTGAAAATGTTCCAACAAGAAGTTGGAGTGAATCTCAAAAATTTTTGAAATTAAAAAAATGTGATATCTTACCATGTGCTGTAAAAACAGTAGCAAGAGAAAAATATGCTAAATTTACAAAAGCATATTTAAATCTCCCATTAGCAATTTTTACAGCTAGTGATAAATCAATTATTTCTGGATTAGATGAATTAAAAGATAAAACTTGGGCAAGAAAAAAAGGAAGTGGTGTAATTGCAAAGGTTAAAAAGTTATATCCTGATACAAAAATTATTGAAACAAAAGATAATACACAAGCTTTAAAGTTAGTTAATGATGAACAAGTCTATTTTTCAATTGCTACAATTCCTGTTGCATCATCTATAATTTCAAAATATATGTTGCAAAATGTAAAAATTTCAGGATATACAGATATAGCTTTTAAATTATCAATGGCGGTTCGAGATGATAAACCAATTCTTCTTGATATTTTAGATAAAACACTAGATCAAATTAGTTCAGAAGAGAAAAAAAGTATTATGAAAAAATGGATATCTGTATCTGTTAAAGAAGCTGTTGTTGATTATGGTCTTATTAAAAAATTATTTCTAATTGTATTAATATTAATCATATTTTTTATAGTAAGACAATATTTACTTAAAAAAACAAATAAAGATTTAGCAGAAGCAGTAAAAAAACAAACACATAAACTTAAAGAATTAAATGAAACATTAGAATTAAGAGTAAAAGAAGAGATAGCTAAAAGTAAAGAAAAAGATAAACAGCTTTTTGAACAGTCAAAAATGGCTGCCATGGGTGAGATGATTGGAAATATTGCTCATCAGTGGAGACAACCTTTAAGTTTGATATCTACATCTTCAACTGGAATGATTTTTCAAAAAGAGTGTGGTGTATTAAGTGATGAACTATTTTTTAAAAATTGTAATGCAATAAATGAAAATGCACAATATTTATCAAAAACTATTGATGATTTTAGGGATTATTTAAAAGGGGATAAATTAAAGAAAAAATTTAGTATCAATAAAAATATTAATAGTTTTTTAAATTTAATTGATCCTACAAAAAAAGAGAATAATATTGAAATTATATTAGATTTAGGTGATGATATTGAAATAAATAGTCAAGAAAATGAATTATTACAATGTTATATTAATATTTTTAATAATGCAAAAGATATTTTAAATGAAAAAAATATTGAAGATAAATTTATTTTTATTACAACATACCAGGAAGATGGATACGTTTGTATAGAGTTTAGAGATAATGCAGGTGGTATACCAATTGATGTAAAAAGTAAAATATTTGAACCATATTTTACAACTAAACACGAAAGTCAAGGTACAGGTTTAGGATTGCATATGACTTATAACTTAATAGTAAATGGTATGGATGGAGATATAAAAGTGAATAATATTAAATATACTTACAATGATATAGAGTATATTGGTGCAAGTTTCACTATTATATTACCCCTACATCACAATGTATAATTTAGAAAAACAAAAAGCAATATTTCTTGATAGAGATGGTGTAATTAATATTGAAAAAAGTTATTTATACAAAATTGAAGATTTTGAGTTTATTGAGGGTGTATTTGAGTCTTTAGGCTATCTTCAAAAACTTGGATTTAACCTATTTATCATTACTAACCAATCAGGTATAGGAAGAAAATATTATTCAATTAATGATTTTAATAATCTTACTTCTTGGATGCTTGAAGAATTTAAAAAAAGAGATATTACAATTTCTCAAGTAGAATGTTGTCCTCATACTCCTGATGAAAATTGTAATTGTAGAAAACCAAAAACTCAAATGATTGATAATATTTTAAAAAATTATAATATAGACTTAAAAAACTCTTGGCTTATTGGTGATAAAAATAGTGATATTTTATGTGCAAATAATGCAAAGATTAAAAATACAATTCAAGTAAAAAGTGGACATAAATTTGACACTTCGATTGCTGATTGGATAATTGATTCATTAAATTATAAAGATATATCAAAAATAATTTTTTAAATTCTTAATTTACCTTTTTTTAGTTATACTCTGCTTAATTAAAAAAAGGGTTTGAAATGATACAGTTTTATTTTTTCTTACGATTATTAAAAGAATCATTTAGGGATCTTATTCCCATAGTTCTAGTAATATTATTTTTCCAACTTGCTATAATACAGACTATACCATCAGATTGGCTACCTACAACTATTGGTATGTTTATAGTTGCAATTGGTCTTGCAATATTTTTACAAGGTTTAGAAATAGGAATATTTCCTGTAGGAGAAGGCTTAGCTAGAGATTTTGCAAAAAGTGGATCTACTATGTGGATTCTAATTTTTGGATTTATGATAGGATTTGGTACAACTATTGCAGAACCAGCACTTGCCGTTATTGCTCAAAAGGCTGCAAGTATTAGTAGTGGAAGAATAGATGCAGATATACTTAGATATGTAGTTGCTTTATCTGTTGGATTTGCAATACTTTTAGGTGTATATAGAATTATAAAAGGTCACCCTATACACTACTATATCATTACAGGATATTTAGCTGTAGTATCGGTTACATTTTTTGCTCCAAAAGAGATTATTGGACTTGCATATGATTTAGGTGGGGTTACAACTTCAACTGTTACTGTGCCTTTAGTAGCAGCTCTTGGAATTGGACTTGCTTCAACAATTAAAGGTAGAAATCCTATGATTGATGGATTTGGACTTATTGCTTTTGCTTCACTTACTCCTATGATTTTTGTACAAGTTTATGGAATATATGTTTATAATTTTGTTGAAGCTAGTGAGGTTGCTAAAGTTGTAGTTGAAGCAACAGTAACTCAAAGTACTGTAATATCTATGCAATCAGTTTCTATGGGTATTTTAGCTGTAATAAAAGATGTAATACCAATCTTAGCTATTATATTTTTCTTTCAATATATAATTCTTAAGAAAAAAATTGATAATTTAAAAACAGTACTAATAGGATTTGCCCTTGTAATCCTTGGTCTTTATGCATTTATTTTAGGTCTTGAAATGGGACTATTTGCTTTAGGTGAATCTATGGCATATCAACTTACTCAAATGAATAATATTTGGATAATATTTGCATTTGCATTTGCAATTGGTTTTTCAACTACTATGGCAGAACCTGCACTTATGGCTATTGCAAAAAAAGCAAAAGAGATAAGTGATGGCAAGATAAATGATATGACACTTAGACTTTTTGTTGCCTTTGGAGTTGCCTTTGGTATTGCTCTTGGTGCATTTAGAATTGTTGATGGTGGGCATATTCATTATTATATAATAATAGGATATGCAATTGTTATTGCACTTACATTTATAGCGCCAAAAGATATAATACCAATTGCTTATGATTCAGGGGGAGTTACTACTTCTACTGTAACTGTACCTTTAGTAGCAGCCCTTGGAATTGGACTTGCTACAAATATACCTGGACGTGACCCTTTACTTGATGGGTTTGGTTTAGTTGCTTTTGCTTCATTATTTCCAATGATTACAGTTATGGCATACGGTATTATTGTTGAAAAATTACATGTAAAAACAGATACCGAGATTGCACAAGAAGATGAAGAAAATCAAAATATGAAAATTCATGGTTCTTTAGAGGGTGCTGATGATATGAGTTTATCAACAGTAAACCTTGACGCTACACATTTAAGACACTCTTTGTCACTTGACTTTTCTGCTGTTATTATTATTGTTCCAAAAGCAAAAAAAGATGATGCATTACATGCTGCAAAAGATGCAGGAGCAAGTGGTGTTACAATCCTTAATGCAAATGGAATGGGACTGGCTGAATTAGATAACTTTTATAGACATACTCCTGAAGAAAATGATGTTGTATTATTATTTATTGTACCAAGTCAAATAGTTGACGGTATTATAAAAGAGATTATTAAAAAACTTCATATTACAACAAGTGGAGATGGAATAGCATTTTGTATTCCAATTACACATATGAAAGGGATTAGTTTAAGACAAGAAGATTTATTTGAACATGAAGTTCAAGAATTAGAAAAAGAAAAAAGAAAAAAATAAAAGCCTGTATCAAACAAGCTTTTTATTTTCCTATGTATAGTTGTCTAGGTCTTGCTATTTTAGATTGACTATCTTTTTTAAACTCAATCCATTGTGATATCCACCCAACAGTTCTTCCTATAACAAAAATACTTGTAAACATTTGTTTTGGTATTTGAAGTGCTGTTAAAATTATACCTGAGTAAAAATCAATATTTGGATATAGATTTCTTTTTATAAAATACTCATCATTTAAAGCTACTTCTTCGATTTTAGATGCAATTTGCATAAGTTTAGAATCAAGATTTAATTCTTCTTTTAATTGGTCTTGTAGTTTTTTTAATACATTGGCTCTTGGATCAAAGTTTTTATATACTCTATGTCCAAATCCCATAAGTTTAAAGCTATCATTTGGATCTTTTGCTTTTTGAATAAATTTATCTACATTACTTACATTACCTATCATTTCAAGTTGTGATATTACAGATTCATTTGCTCCTCCGTGAGCTCTTCCCCATAAAGCATTTATACCTGAAGATATAGCAACATAAGGATGAGCACCAGTTGAAGCAACTCCCCTTACAACAGTTGTAGATGCATTTTGTTCATGATCTGCATGTAAAGTAAATATTGTATCAAGTGCTTTGATTTCTAGTTTACTTATACATTCTTCTCCTGAAGGTGTAATTTTTAGCTTTCCATGAGGATAGGCTCTTAACATAAATAAAAAGTTTTTAGTATAGCTATATTCTATATTTGGCTGAATAAATGGTGCCCCAATATTATGTCTATATGCAAATGCAGCAATTGTTGGTATTTTGGCTATTAGTCTATATGCCATCTCATTGTATTCTTTTTCGTTATTTATATCTAAATGGTCAAAATAAAATGATGCAAGAGAAGTGACTCCAGCACTTAAAGTTGCCATTGGGTGTGCGTTATCTGGAAAGGCATTAAATATATTTTTTAGACCTTCTTGCAAAAATGATCTATGTCGAAGCTCTAAATCAAAGTTTTCTAACTCTTCTTTAGACGGTAATTTTTCATGTAATAGTAAATAACAACTTTCAAGATAAGAATGATTAGTAGAAAGTTCTTCAATACCAATACCTCTATATTTTAATTCCCCTTTATTTCCATCTATAAATGTAATTGATGAAGAACATGAAGCAGTTGATGTAAAACCAACATCATAAGTAAATAGACCAGTATCACTATAAAATTTTCTCAAATCTAAAGCATCAGGACCTCGTGAACTTTTTAAAATATTATATGTAAACTCTGTCTTTTTACCGTCTATATTTAAACTTATTGTTGCAGTATTTGAATCTTTCATTTTAAATCCTTTATATAAAAAGTATATTACCAATAAACTTGTATTTGGATAGAGTTTTATATTAGAAAATATTATTAAGGAAAAAATATACTAATAAATTATTCATACTAAATTCATAAAATTTTGATATAATCTTTACAAATAACTCCATATAAGGAAAAATAATGAAATACATTCTGATTTTACTACTACTTTTTAGTAGTATATTTGCAAACAATGATGACTTTTTAGCACCAAATGAGGCTTTTAAAGTAAATTTATTTGAAACAAAAGATTCTGTAAAAATAAATATAGATTTAGAAGACTCAATATATTTATATGATAAAAAGATTAAAGTTTATATTAATAAAACAAAAGTTACAAAAGAAGTTTTTCATAAAAAGCCAGTTGAATATCATGAGTTTATAGTTCATTTTGGTGACTTTGAGATTGATGTACCAAAAGATCTTATTAAAAAAACAATTGGAGATAATAGTGATTATACTATTAAAGTTAAGTACCAAGGTTGTTCTAAAAAAGGACTTTGTTACGCTCCTATGAAAAATAAATATAGTGGTACTTTTGGTACATCTGATACTACTGAAGTAAAAGCAGAAACAAAAGAAGTTGATGAAACAACATCTATTGCAAATGTACTTACAGATGGAAATATTTTCCTTATTCTAATCACATTTTTTGGATTTGGACTTTTACTATCTTTAACTCCATGTATTTTTCCTATGATTCCTATTTTATCAAGTATTATTGTTCAACATTCAAATAACAATGATGGTAAAATGTCTGCTTCTCAAGGATTTATGCTTTCTTTAGTTTATGTACTTTCTATGAGTGTTGCATATACAATTGCTGGTATTTTAGCTGGATTATTTGGAGCAAATATTCAAGCAATGCTTCAAAACCCTTATGTTCTAGTAACATTTGCTGGTGTGTTTGTTGCTCTTGCATTTTCACTTTTTGGTTACTATTCTTTAGAATTACCTCAAAGTTTTACAAATAAAATAAATAATATTACAGGTGGAAAAGAAAACAAAGGTATGGCTTCAGTTGCTATTATGGGATTCTTGTCTGCTCTTATTGTTGGACCTTGTGTTGCACCACCACTTGCAGGTGCTTTAGTATATATCGGACAAACAGGTGATGCAGTACTTGGTGGACTTGCTTTATTTGTGATGAGTTTAGGTCTTGGTGCTCCACTATTACTAGTAGGTTTAGGGGCTGGAAAATATATGCCAAAACCTGGTGGTTGGATGGAAACTGTATCTAAAGCATTTGGTGTGATCATGATTGCACTTGCAATTTATATGCTTGATAGACTTCTTGAACAGTGGGTTATTTGGGTTTTATATGCTTTACTATCTTTTGGTAGTGCTGTTTATCTACTTAAAAATTCTGGTGGATTTGGAAAAGTTATTGCTGTTGTATTACTAGGACTTGCTGGATATTTTGCATATCTTTCAACAAATACAGTAAAAGAATATGTTCACTTTGAGTATGTAAAAACAAGTAAAGAACTTGATATTGCAATTAAAAATTCTACAAAGCCTGTTATGCTTGATTTTTGGCTTCATGGTGTGTATCTTGTAAAGAGTTAGAGCATATTACTTATGCAGATCCTAAAGTACAAGAATTCTTAGCTGGATATACTTTATTAAAAGTAGATGTTTCTAATAATACTGCTGAAGACCAAGCTATTATGAAAAGATTTAATGTATTTGGACCACCTGCATTAATTTTCTGGGATAAAGATGGTAAAGAAGAAAAATCTAAAAAGATTATAGGATATAAAGGTCCAAAAGAGTTTTTAGATATAGTTACAAAATAAATAAGATGGAAGTTTTAAACTTCCATCTCTAATACTTTCCAAGGAAGTCCTTGGCTCATAAGCTCATCCATAAATGGATTTGCATCAAATTGCTCAATATTAACAGCCCCTCTTAAATCCCAAGTTCCATTATAAACTAACTTAGTTCCAATCATAGCAGGTACACCTGTAGTATATGAAACGGCTTGTGCCCCAGTTTCTTTGTATGATTCTTGATGGTCACAGATTTGATAGATATAAAACTTTTTTCTTACACCATCTTTGATACCTTCCATTATACAGCCGATATTTGTTTTACCTATAGTTCTCTCACCTAGAGAAGAAGGGTCAGGAAGAAGTGTTGCTAAAAGCTCGATTGGAACTATTTTAACTCCATTGTGTTCAACTTCTTTTATCCCTAACATTCCTACATTTTTTAAGCAGTTCATATGTTGGATATAAGAATCTCCAAATGTCATAAAAAATCTTATTCTTTTAACACCTTTAATATTTTTACATAAAGATTCTAACTCTTCATGGTAAAGTAAATAAGAAGGTTTAACTCCAATTTCTGGATAATCATGATCAACTCTTATTTCTAAAGGCTCAGTTTCAATCCATTTTCCCTCTTCCCAATATCTTCCGTTTGCACTTACTTCTCGTAAATTTATTTCAGGGTTAAAGTTTGTAGCAAAAGGGTATCCATGATCTCCATCATTACAATCCATAATATCAATATATTCTATGCTATCAAGTAAGTTTTGTTGGGCATATTTTACAAATACACCTGTAACTCCAGGATCAAATCCACTTCCAAGTAAGGCAGTTAAGTTTGAAGACTCAAAATCATCATTTTTTGCCCATTGTTCCTTGTACTCAAACTTTGCCTCATCAGGATGTTCATAGTTTGCAGTATCTATATAGTGAGTACCTGTAGCACTACAAGCATCCATAATAGTTAAATCTTGATATGGTAATGCAACATTTAATACAACTTTACAATTTGTTCTATTTATTAGTTTGATTAGCTCTTTTGTGTCATCAGCATCTACCATCGCTACAGATATATCAACATCCAATCTTTCTTTTATAGATTTTTTTATTTTTACACATTTGCTTAGTGTTCTACTTGCTAGTGTGATTTTTTCAAATGTATCTATATTCATAGCACATTTAGTAGTTGCAACTGTGCTTACTCCACCAGCTCCTATTATTAAAATTCCTGTTTTATTTGTCATTGTTTTTATACCTTTTTATTAAACTTTTTTTAAATGCATCACTTAAGATATCTAAATTAATAAGTTGTTTTGTTTGTTGTTCATATTTTAATGGCTCTTTTAAAATATCATTTGCAAGAAATATACTAATATCATCTTCTAATCTTTTTACTAAAACTACATCATCATCTTTTGATATTGTGCCTTCATTTAAAACTCTATAATACCACCCAGTACGATTTGTATCATAAATAAATTCTTTAAACTTTTCAATATTGTTCATCTTTGAAAGTTTCCAACAAGGCTGTCTTGGTTGTGAAACTTCAAGTAACACTTCACCAATTTGATGAATATCACCTATACACACATCTTCTTCTTTGATTTTTGAAAATGTGATATTTTCTCCTAATGCTCCAAACTCTAAAGAATCTTTTTTTAAAAACTCTGCCCATAAAGGATAGTTTTCATAAGAGTTTGCAAATACTGATTTATTTACACCACCATGATGTATCAAATCAGATATTTCATCTCCTATAACGCCAAGCTTTTTAACTTCAATACTATTTGATACAGGTTCTTTAAAAGCACCAGTTTGCCAAGACTTTTCTTTCATTGAATCATCTTTGATTGTCTTTATTTTACCTATTTGAACACTTAGTACTTTTGATATTATTTTTTTCATTTGTTATTATACAAAATTTTTGCTATAATACGCAACTTTCTTACGGGGTCGACCAGGTATCGATTAGAGCAGTAAGGTTTAGTTGCATGTAGGCTTGAACTACCTTTAATAAGTTCACAATTTTTAAACGCAAATAATACAAATTATTCTCCTGCTGTAG
>Ga0256826_1001040_pt1 | contig 17228 bp, 15 predicted proteins | sample CV79metaG_FD_185975 | JGI IMG/M metagenome (GOLD analysis project Ga0256826, IMG submission 185975) | Hydrothermal vent microbial communities from East Pacific Rise, Pacific Ocean - CV79 | ecosystem: Environmental > Aquatic > Marine > Hydrothermal vents | place: Pacific Ocean: East Pacific Rise...
GGTAATAAAAGTGTGTCTTTGTAATCCATAAGTACCTCTAAAAATTGTATAAAAAGTTTTGCATTATATCCATTATATATTGAAAAATGGATAAAAGTGATATAATGTCTTATAGAAAACACCATAAAAAGGTTTGAATTTACCATGAAATTACATTTAATATTTATTGGAAATAAATTTGTTTATAATACTTCTTTAAGAGAATATATTCTTCGTTCTATTGAGAAAGAGAGTGATTTTATCAATTCAATTACATACTTCAAAACAAGTGATAACTCATTGTTCCTTTATTTGGAAGAACAGTTAAATAGTAAAGATAAATTTATTATAGTTACAAGTAAGAAAAACTTTTCAACTGTAGGTAAACTAATATCAACAGTTACAAGTGATAATCAAATAGTTCGTGATGGAATGTTAATACCCCAAAAAGCATCTATATTTGAAGAAAAATCATATTTATTAGAATATAATAACTCAACAATAAATGTAATACAAATAGATGAAGATGAAATATTTCCTACTCTATTGATACAATCTAAAGATACTAAAGCAACTCTACATGTATTTGATGAAGACAAGGATGGCTTAACAAATATATTGACTCCAATAGCCCAAATGTATGAAGTGAGTTTTGATACTACAAAAGTAGTGGATGGATGGTTAAGAGTAGATATATTTTCAAAGCGATACGGTGACATATCCAAATTTATTAATGGAGCGAAAAAACTTTTACCTAAAAATCTGATTCCTACTTCTAATGTAGTCTTATATATTATTGAAAAGTTGTCTTTACAGAATAAGAAAATTAGTTTTTCAGAAAGTTGTACAGGAGGGCTTTTAACTTATTATTTTACTAAAGAAAATGGAACGTCTAAAATTTTAGATGGAAGTTTAATAACATACTCAAATTCATTAAAAGAAAATTGGCTAGCAGTATCTCACGATATTATAGAAGAAAAAGGTGCTGTAAGCTATGAAGTTGTTGCAGAAATGAGTGAAGGTGCGATGAATGTTAGTAATGCTGAATATACGATTTCAATAAGTGGTATAGCTGGTGATAGTGGTGGCACAATAGATAAACCAGTTGGTACAGTTTTTATTGGGGTTCGAAGTAAAACAATACATAAAGAAGAGCATAAGTATTTTAAAGGTGATAGAAATTATGTGCAGCAACAGAGTGCTTTATATGCTATTAAAATGCTTTTACTTTTAGATAAAGAGACTTTTTTCTAAATTTGTTATAGAATGTCTTGACATTTAAGGAACATTTGTCTATAATTTCGACCTCTTAACATTAAGAGACAAAATGTCTTGTTAGCTCAGCTGGTAGAGCACGTCACTTTTAATGATGTGGCCGATGGTTCGAATCCATCACAGGACACCATTTTTAAATTAAAAACACTATATGCGGTGGTAGTTCAGCTGGTTAGAATATCTGCCTGTCACGCAGAGGGTCGCGAGTTCGAATCTCGTCCACCGCGCCACTGTTTTTAGTTTAGATGGGCGCTTAGCTCAGTTGGTAGAGCGCTACCCTTACAAGGTAGATGTCACTGGTTCGAGTCCAGTAGTGCCCACCATTGTTAACAAACCTTTCGTTTATGAAAGTACAGTGACCCTTTCGTCTAGTGGCCAAGGACACTATCACTTCATGGTAGGAACAGAGGTTCAAATCCTTTAGGGGTCGCCAAATTTTGGTGTTAAACATTTTAAAATGGGCGTTTAGCTCAGTTGGTAGAGCGCTACCCTTACAAGGTAGATGTCACTGGTTCGAGTCCAGTAATGCCCACCATTTTAAAATCTACATTTTATTATATGCGCGGTGGTAGTTCAGTTGGTTAGAATATCTGCCTGTCACGCAGAGGGTCGCGAGTTCGAATCTCGTCCACCGCGCCACTTCTTTTTGATTATTTACATTTGAAATCCCGACTCATGTACTAATGTACACTTCGCCGAAATTTTAAATACAACTAATTTAAAAATAAGAAACTACTTACAATTATAAAATTGTAATACTTGCCGACATAGCTCAGTTGGCTAGAGCAGCTGATTTGTAATCAGCAGGCCCGGGGTTCAAATCCTCGTGTCGGCACCATTTCATACACCATGCGGGTGTAACTCAGTGGCTAGAGTTCCTGCCTTCCAAGCAGGCTGTCGAGGGTTCGAATCCCTTCACCCGCTCCATAAATCAAAAATAATCATATCAATTATAAATATTAAAATCTCGCAATCAATTAGTTAATCAATTCTTAATTGTTGTTAACCTATAATCACAGTATTAATTCAAAGGAGATAAATTGAATAATACTCTAAAATTAGGTATATTCGCGATAGTTATTAGTATATTTACTACTGGCTGTGCTCAAAAAGTACGTATAAAGGCTTTAAATCCAGCTGAAGTTGGTGAAATGGCATCTAAGAAAAAAGTTGCTATAAGTAATTTTAAATATGATTCAGTAGGCCTCTCTGGTAAAATAGAATCTCAAATTTCAAAACAGAAATTAGATAGAAAAAGATATTTTACTGTTTTAAGTCGAAAAGATATGGCAAAAGTAGTTGCAGAACAAAAATTACAATCATCAGAACTTATGGATGAGGCAACAAGCTCAAAAGTTGGTAAGTTAATTGGAGCACAAGCAATTATTAATGGGGAAGTTGCAACTGCAAATGCTGAAAGTTCTTCATATATGGAAGATAGAGAGAAGTGTCTTAGTTATTATAAAGATGGTAGTGGATGTTCAAGATATAGATATTATAAAGTAAAGTGTAACACTACACAAGCAACAGTTTCTGCAAATATAAATATCGTAAATGTTGAAACTGGTGCAATTATTTATGGTGATACACTTAGCAAAGAGTATAGTGCTGACTCATGTAAAGCTGGTAAAACTAACCTTGGGTTGATTGTTTTAACAGGTGCTCCTAAACAAATCCTTTCAAAAAGACAGGCTTTAAATAGACTTGCATCGGAAATCGCTACAGAATTTGTATATAAATTAACTCCTAATTATATCTATTTTACAGTAGGCTTAATTGATAGTATTGAACTTGAAGATGTAACTGATGTTCAAAAAAATAAATTTGAAATTGTATTGAAGTATATTAAAGGTGCACGTTATGACAAAGCCAAAAGACTTCTCCAAGATTTAATGGATGATTTGGATGGAAGAAGTTACGCTGTTTCTTATGTTTATGGTGTTGTTTATGAAGCTAGTGGAGATTTTGACAGAGCAAAAGAGCTTTATACTATAGCTGATGACTTAACTGTTGAGCCAGTTGCTGAAATTAATTTAGCAATGAATAGAATAGATACTCTTATTGACAAAAGAGATGAAGCAAGAAAGCAGATGAATGCAAAGTAAAATAATCAATTCATTTATAACTTTATTTTTAGTATTGTTTGTAGTAGGTTTTAGTGGTTGTGGTAGTTCAAATCCATCACCTGCTAAGATAAAAAAACCTATTCCTAGTTGGATTAATTCTATTCTCCCTTCTGATACAAATAGTAAGATGTATGGTATGGGGATAGGTAAAAATAGAGAAATAGCTATAAATACAGCTCTTTCAGATATGGTAGCTAAGCTTGGAACAAGTATAGAATCAAGCTATCATACAGATGAAAAAGTTAGAAATTCTCACTCTTCTTTAGAAGCTAGATATATCATCAAAGCAGAAGTATCAAAAATTAAAGTTAATAATTACAAGGTTGTAAAAGCTTATAAAATTAACTATAGAGAATATGCTGTAATGATAGAAACAGATAAGAAAGAGTTTGCTGAAGGCTTAAAAACTGATTTAAGTATGAAGAAAAAAAGTATAGAGCAAAAATATAAAGCATTATCTAGTCGTGATACATTAACTCGTTATAATGGAAAAAAAGAGTTAAGTAAAGAATCAGAAGCTCTTAAACCTACTATTCTTATGATTTCTCAACTAGTTAAAGGATTTAACAAAAAAGGTAATTTAAAATTTGTTGAAGATAAACAAAATTCTTTTTTAGCAGAACAAGAGAATCTAAAATTTTATGTTAGTAGCGATAAAAAATCAAAATCATTTGCAAATAAGATTAAAAATTATCTTGCACAAAATAGTTTTACAGTCTCTAGTACATCAGTTAACGCAGTTATGATTAAACTTAGTACAAAAGAAAATATTACTAAAGGTAATATAGCTATTGCTGTTTTAACTCTTAATGTTGGAGTTTATGATAAAAAAGATAGAATTGGTGGCAAAACTATTATTTTAAAAGAGAGATATAACTCTTCAATTGAAAGTGTATATAAAAATGCAGCAATTCACCTTGAACAAGATATTAAATCAGAAGGTATTAATAATCTTATAGGTATCAATCTAAATATAGATTAGGTATAAAAATATCAAAGAAAGCTTTTTGTTCCACGGTTATCATACATATCTTTATACTTAAATGTAATAAGATTTTGCATGATAGCAAAGAGAATCATAAAGTTCAAGAAGCTACTCCCTCCATAACTAAACATAGGTAAAGGCACTCCAACAACTGGTGCATAGCCTATGGTCATAGAAATATTTACACCCATATAAATAAAAATCATAAAGCTAATAGATATTGTTACAACTTTTATATAATAATCAGTATTGAAAATACTCAGACTTAATAGATGCAAAATTAAAGTAGCATAGAGTGCAATGAGTGCTAAAGCACCTAAAAAACCAGTTCTTTCTACTACAAATGCAAAAATAAAATCACTAGTAGCAATAGGTAAGAATTTCATCTGTGTTTGTGTTGACTCTTCTTTGGTATTTCCTGTCCAACCACCTGAACCAATAGCAATAATAGACTGTTGCACATGATAAGATGGCTTTTCACTAAGGAAATCATTAATTCTTGTTTTTTGATAATCATGTAATATAAAAGTATATGCAATAGGAATAAATATTATAGATCCAATGACAATAGTTGCCAAAATTTTCCAATAAATTCCTACAAAAAAGAGAACTCCATAACCAATAAGAAGTAAAACAAGAGCTGTCCCTAAGTCAGGTTCTCTAGCTATAAGGAAAAATGGAAGTAGTATATAGGCACTAAGTATGGCAAAATCTTTTAATTTATATCCATCTATTGGAGGGGGATTTTTATTGATTAGATATGCTAGCATCAAGATTAAAGCTGGTTTTACAAATTCTGATGGTTGAATTGTTGCATTTACAAAAGGAATATCTATCCATCTTTGTGCACCAAGTCTCGCATGGCCAAAGAATTCAACAGCTAAAAGTAAAATAATATTTGCCCAGTATATAAAAGGTATCATCCAAGACATTCGTCTTATTGGAAGAAAAAAAACAAATAAAAATGCCATAAATGCTACACTGACATATGCACTTTGCTTATCAGCTAATGCTGGAACCACTTCTCCTATTAGCCAATTTGAGGTAATAATTAGTGGTAGAATAAGTATAAGAGAAAAAAAGTCAAATTGTGTTAAAATACCCTTATCAAATCTCCACAAGTTTATAACTCCAAAAATAAATTATAAGATTGTATCATAAAGGTAATAAATAAAATGAAAATAGAAGAATATATATGTCAAAATCCTGAGCGTTTAGACACTTTTCTCTCAACAGAAATAGGTCAAACTCGTTCACAAGTAGCTGCATTAATTAAATCAAAAAATGTTTGGGTGGATAAAAAACAAGTATCACGTCCTGGTGTTAAACTTAAAGTAAATCAAAAAGTTAGAGTAGAGTTTCCTGAAGCAAAAATTGCAAAAGCATTAGATGTTGACTTTGATGTAGAAGTACTTTATGAAGATGATGATGTATTAGTTATCAATAAACCAAGTGGGGTTACAGTTCATCCTGCACCTAGTGTTAAAGATGCAACTTTAGTAGACTGGCTAAAGCATAAGGGAATTAGACTTTCAACAATAAGTGGTGAAGAGAGACATGGAATTGTTCACCGTCTTGATAAAGGTACAAGTGGAACTATGGTTATTGCTAAAAACAATGATGCCCATGAATACCTTTCTGCACAGTTAAAAGATAAAAGTATGGGACGTTACTATATAGCTGTTCTTTCACCACCTCTTAAAGATGATATTACGGTAATAGAAGGAAATATAGGTAGAAGTGCAAATAATCGCCTTAAAATGGCTTGTGGTATGGAACATGGTAAACCAGCAAAAACTATGTTTAAACAACTAGCACTTACTAATGATGAAAAAACACAACTCGTAGCTTGTAAGCTTTTTACAGGAAGAACACATCAAATACGTGTACATTTAGAAACAATAAATCGTCATATTTTAGGAGATCACATCTATGGTATAAGCCCTAAAATAGAGAAATCGGAACGAATTTTGCTACATGCATATATGATTTATTTTATTCATCCAACTACAAAAGAAAAAGTTTCTTTTTCTGCACCATTTGATGAATATATGAAAGAAAATATAGATAAAAAATTTAACTTGGAGAGTTTAAATGAAGTTATGGATACTCAGTTCATCATTAACAGTTTTACTACTGATTCTTAGTTCTTGTAGTGGAATTTCACCTTCACCTAAAGAAGAAGCTGTAATTGATTCTTCTTTACCAAAAATTGTATTAACAAAACATGGAAAAAAAGTTGATATGAAGAGTGTTGCATTTGAGTGGAAAAGCTTAGATGATTCACGAGTTGAAGGTATTTATATTTATCGACAAAACCAAACAACTGATAGTGAAAGTGAGTTGAAGTATTTTAAAACTATAGAGAGTAGATTTAAAACTCACTACGTAGATACTAATGTTGAACCAGATACTCGATATATTTATGCATTTAAAACATTTTCAAAAGAAGCAGAAGGAACAATAAGTAAAAAAATAATAGTAAATACTCTTCCTGTTTTAGAATCAGTTTCATGGATTAGTAAGATCACAGGACTTCCAAGAGTAGCTAAAATTATCTGGAGACCTCACTCAAATGGTAATGTAAAAGCTTATATCATTGAGAGAAAAACTCTTGAAGACAAAGAATGGAAAAAGATAAAAACAATCAAGGGTCACTTGAATGCAGAATTTGTTGATGAAGAGTTAAAGGATAATAGTGTTTATATGTACAGAGTGAAAGTTATAACATATGATGATATTATTTCAACACCATCAAAAATAGTTCAAGTAGTTACTAAAGCACTTCCAGTAAGTATTGTAGGTATTAATGCAACAACGAATAGAGCAAAAGAGATAAAAATAACTTGGAAAAAATCTAAACAAAAAGATTTTGTGCGTTACTATTTATATAGAAGTACAAAAATAAATGGTAGCTACGAGTTGATAGCTAAATTATATAACAATAAGTTTATTGATAAAATTGAAGATGATGGTAAAAGCTTTTTCTATAGAGTTAGTGCTATTGATACTGATGGTTTAGAAAGTATTAATGATAAAAACTCTATACAAGGTATGACGTTAAGTAAACCTAATGCTCCTGCAATTGTTGAAGCTAAACTTTTTAAAAATAGAGTTGAACTTCAATGGAGTAAAACAGATCCCCGTTCAAAAAAATATATTGTGCATAAGGTACATAAAAAAAGTTGGTTTGATGAAGAGGTAGAAGAGTTCACAGGAATAACAGGTAGCAAATATATAGACAAAGAGATAGAACCTAACAGTACATACTCTTATTCAGTTTATGCTTTAGATAAAAATGACATCAAGTCTGAAGCAAGTAGTGTTGCTATAGTAGTATCTCCTGAGTCAACAGAGATCATTAAAGCTCCTGCTGAAGAAGAAGAGGAAGAAGTAAGAGTTGTTGCCCCTTTAGTGGTTGAAGAAGATACAGAAGTAATTGATGTATCAGATGATTTAGATTTAAGTGGATTATAATGCCTCATTTACATATAAAAGAGTTTAAAAACGTAGAGTTCCCTTCTGTTTATGATGAAGTGGCGTTTAATTTTATTTCAACGAACGATAATAATAAAACAGAAAAGTTAATCTCTGTAAGTGTTGAAAATGAGGACTTTTTTCTTCTAGTAAAAGAAGAAGAGAATAGAACTCTTTTAAAAACAGACAAGTTGACTCGCCCAGCTTCAATATATAATGTTCATCGTGCTTTAAATGCTTATGCTAATTCTGCAAATCTTGAGGTTTTAGCATCAAATGTTTTAAGTGGTGCAAAAAATGAACATTTAGAAAAAGTAACAGCACTAAAAAAGATAGAGTTTTTTGCGAATAGTTTTCCAATGGATAGAGAAGTTCGAATAGAAGTTGGATTTGGTTCTGGACGACATTTATTACATCAAGCAGTAAATAATCCTGAAATATTATTTATTGGTATAGAGATCCATCGTCCTTCAATAGAGCAAGTTTTAAAACAGGTGGCTATTCAAGACTTAGACAATCTTTTAGTTTTAGATTATGATGCTAGACTTTTTATGGAACTAGTACCTTCTAATATTGTTGGTAAAGTTTATGTACATTTTCCTGTTCCTTGGGATAAAAAACCACATAGACGAGTGATAAGTACCTCTTTTATAGAAGAATCTAGACGTGTTTTAAAAGTAGATGGAAGATTAGAACTTCGTACAGATAGTGAGAATTATTATGCGTACTCTTACGAAACATTCATAAACTTCAATAAAACAGTTTTACACATAAATAAAAACAAAGATATAGCTATAGTATCTAAGTATGAAGATAGATGGCGTAAAATGGAAAAAAATATTTATGATGTAACTATGATAAATGAAGAAGAGTCTGATACTCTCAATATTGAAGGTAGCTTTGAGTTTAGTAATGGAAAAGCATCTTTTGAAAAACTTTTAAAACTACATAAAACCACTGAGCGTTTTGATGGTGGATTTATTCACTTTGAACGTGCATATATTATGGATGATGGGATTATGATTCGTCTATCAATGGGTAGTTTTGATAGACCTGAACATCTTTATCTAATTATTAAAGAAGAGAGTGTTTCTTACTATCCTGAGTTACCTTTAAAATCTCGAAGTAATTTAAAAGCACATTCTCATCTTGATAGAGTTTTAAATGGATAAAGTAATAGTTGCTGATAATTTATCACTTGCATACTCTAAAGATGAAACAATTATCAATAAAGTTAATTTTAGTATTGACTCAGGAAGTTTTGTTTTTATTACGGGGGCTAGTGGAAGTGGAAAATCGACACTTTTAAAATCTTTGTATGGTGGACTTAGACCTCAAGAAGGAAGTCTTATTGTCGCTGGTGTTGAGTTAAAAGGTGTTAAAAAATCTAAACTAAACTTATTAAGAAAACATATCGGTATTGTGTTTCAGGACTATAAACTTATTAAAGAGTGGACGATAGAAAAAAATATTTCTCTTCCTTTAATTATAGGTGGTTACGATAAAACACGCACACAAGAGCAGGTTGAAAAACTACTTAAGCATATTAGACTTCAACATCAATCAGGTAAGTATCCTAAAGAATTAAGTGGTGGAGAACAGCAACGAGTTGCAATGGCAAGAGCACTCTCTCATAATCCAATTTTAATTTTAGCAGATGAACCAACAGGAAATCTTGATGACTATTCATCAGACCTAATATGGAACTTGTTAATTGGTGCAAACGCTGACTTGGAGTCAACAGTTATTGTTGTTACACATCATATTCCTGAAAATATGAATATCGATTATAAACATTTTCACATCGAGTACGGGAGTATCCATGAAGTCGTTTAGAAATCATCTTTCACTTGTTGTTGCTCTTTTAAGTATTTTGTTTTCTTTACAAACATTTATAATTGTAGATAGATCTATTAATGCTTATAAAGAAAACCTTGCTAAAAATTATTCTCTCATAGTTGTAAGTCAAAAAAATCTTAAAGAGAAAACGATTCTTGAAAAAAATCAACTTTTAGTTTCTTTAAATCAACTCTCTCCAGATAGTGTAATAAAGAGGTTAAACAGTGGAATAGATAAAAATAGTATTGCTATCTTAAAACTCTCTCTTCCTAAGTTTTATAAGTTAAAACTCAAAAGATATCCTTCTCCTTCTGAGATAGAGACTATTACACACTCTTTACTCAAAAATCGTACAATTTTAAAAGTAGAATCATTTTCAAAAACTCATGATACTACATATAAACTTTTAGTACTTTTTAAAACTGTTATAGCTGTTTTAGCATTTAGTGTTGGTATTGTAACAATATTGTTAGTTTCAAAAGAGATGAAAATTTGGCAGTTAAAACATAATGAACGTATGAGTATTATGGGACTATTTGGAGCACCTACATGGTTAAGTTCAGCAGTTCTTTTTAGATTGGCTATTGTTGATGCTCTTATTGCAACTTTTTTAGCTTTTTTAATTTTTGTTTATATATCATCTACAAAATGGATAAGTGAGCAGCTTGATAGTATAGGTATTGATGTAGAAGTTTTTAAATTTTTACAAGACACATCTGTAATGTTTGCTTTAGCTATGGTTCTTTCAATCTTGTTAGCGACATTTATTGTTTTAAGCCATAAAGAAGAGGTATGATGAGGTTAGTTCTTGTTTTTTTACTTTTAATAAATTTTTTAGAAGCAAAAAGTAGTACAGATAAAGAGATTAAACAAACGAGTAAAAGAATAAAATCATATTCTAAAAATTACTCTCGTTTAAATAAAAAAATGTCTGTAACAGCAAATAAAATTCTTATACAAAAAAGAAGTTTGTTTAAACAGGAGAAATATTTAGCATCTTTAGAAAAAGACTTGAAACTTAAAGAATTAAGTTATAAAGATAATATTTCTCAGTTAAAGTTAATGAAGAAATCTCAAAAAAGTTTAGAAATACAGCAAGATAAACTTGAAGTAAAACTTACTAAAGTGATAGAAAAAACAGTTTCCCTTTCTGTTGTAATAGATGAAACATCAATTCAAAATGAAGAATCCCTTTTAGAACAAGAAGTTTTAAAAGTAATGTTAAAAAAAGAGAAACAAAAAGCAAATATTTTAAGCAGAAAGTTTCTTTCAAATTCAAAAGATATTGATTTCTTAAATCAACATGCAAGTGTACTTGAAGTATCCATTGCAAATATAGATCAAAAAAGAAAAAAACTGCTCAAAACAAAAAAAGAGAATAAAAAGGCTCTTAATAAATTAACTTCAGCAAAAGCTTCTTATAAAAAAGAGCTTCAAAAAATGTTACATAGACAGAGTAGTTTAAAAAGAACATTAGCAAAATTAAATTTAATAAAAATAGATGAAAGAAATAAAGCTAAGGAAGAAGCTGAACGTAAAAAAGCCTTTAGCAATAAAAAAATAGTATTAGATGAAAATCCTGTAAAGGTAAAGAAACATGGAAGTTCATACCAAGCAGTTAAGACAAAGAGATATCGAGGTTCAAAGACTATTGCTCCACTTGATTCATATACTATTACTAAAAAGTATGGAACTTATACGGATCCTATTTATGGAATTAAAATTTTTAATGAGTCTATTTCTTTAAAACCAAAAAGAACAAATGCAAAAGTAAAAACAGTTTTTAATGGAAAAGTTATATATGCTGATAAAACAGCAGTATTGGACAATATAGTTATCGTTGAACATAGTGGAGGACTTCATACAATTTATGCAAATCTCTCTCAAATTAGTCCAAATATAAGAAAAGGAAAAAAGATCAAAAAAGGTTACACTATAGGAAGAGTAAGGGATGAACTTATTTTTGAAGTGACTCAAAAATCTTATCACATAAATCCAATAAGACTTTTCAAGTAACTCTCTATTGAATTTAGCTATAATTTCGAAAAATTAATACAGAGTAAGATATGAACTTTATACAAACACGTGGATTCGATGAAACAAAAGCTAAAACAGTAACATTTTCAGAAGCTATTTTAGCTCCAATAGCCTCTTTTGGTGGTCTTTATGTACCTGAAACTCTTCCTGCCTTAGGAGAAGAGTTTTTAACAAAACACTTAAACTCTTCATACAAAGAACTTGCAAAAGATATGTTAAATCGTTTTGAAATTGACATAGATTCTGAAGTTATTGATGAAGCACTTAATTTATATGATAAATTTGATGATGCTTCTAATCCTGTTCCTGTTGTCAAAGTAAGAGATAACCTTTTTGTAAGTGAACTTTATCATGGTCCAACTCGTGCATTTAAAGATATGGCACTACAACCTTTTGGAGTTGTACTCTCTTCAATAGCTCAAAAAAGAGAAGAAAATTATCTTATCTTAGCAGCTACAAGTGGTGATACTGGACCTGCAGCCTTAGAGACATTTAAAAACCGTGCAAATGTTCAAGTTGCTTGTCTTTACCCTGATGGTGGGACAAGTGATGTTCAGCGTTTACAGATGGTTACAGAAGATGCAAAAAATTTAAAAGTTATTGGTATTCATGGTGTTTTTGATGATGCACAAAATGCATTAAAGAGACTTCTTGCATCAGATAGTTTTAAATCTGCACTTAAAGAGAAGCATGTATCTCTCTCAGCAGCAAACTCAGTAAACTTCGGACGTATTATTTTTCAAATTATTTATCATATTCACTCTTATTTAGAATTAGTTCGTCAAGATGCTATAACTTTAGGTGAAAAAGTTTATTTAAATGTTCCATCTGGAAACTTTGGAAATGCTCTTGGTGGTTACTATGCATCAAAGATGTGTGTTCCAGTTGAGAAAATCATAATCTCTTCAAATGAGAATAATGTATTAACTAAACTTATTAAAACAGGAAAATATGATTTAAGAGATTGTGATGTAGTTGGTACAACATCTCCTGCGATGGATATTCTAAAATCTTCAAATATTGAACGTATTTTATTTGATATGTTTGGAGCTGTAAGAACTCGTGAACTAATGGAAAATCTAGAAACTGAAAACTTTTATGAGTTAAATGCTAAAGAGTTAGCTACTCTTCAAAATTCATTTGATGCAGATTTTTGTAATGGTGAAGAAGGTAAAGTATATATCAAAGAGACATTTACAAAAAATGCTTATCTGATGGATCCTCATACAGCAACTTGTATGAAATCATATGAAACTTGCTCAAACCCTGCAATAAAAACTATAGCTTACTCTACAGCTGAATGGACAAAGTTCTCTCCTGTAATTGCAAATGCTTTAACTGGTGAAGTAGATGCTCAAGATATTGTTGCTTTAGAGTCTATTTCTAAAGAAGCTTCTTTATCTATTCCTTCTATGATTAAAGGCTTATTTACTAAAGAAGTAACACAAGATACTATTATAGAGAAAGAAGATATAGAGAAAGAGATTTTAAGTTTTTTATAATCTTTAAATGAAGTTGGCGTTTGGCCAACTTTTAAAGTTCAAGAGCTTTTTTATAAGCTTTTTCAACTGCATTCATACAAGAAGCTCTAACATTACCATCTTCTAAAGCACCATATCCAGCAGCTGTAGTTCCTCCTGGACTCATTACACTATCTTTAAGTAGAGCAGGGTGAACATCTTGAATCAACTCTCCAAAACCACCAAAAAGACCTCTCATAATTGCCATAGCATCATCACGTTTTAGACCTTGTTTTACAGCTCCATCACTTAATGCTTCTGCCATAAGTGCAAGATATGCAGGACCACTTCCTGCTAAGGCTGTAGCAATATCAATCTCTTTTTCACTCTGCAACCATCTTGTTGCTCCAATAGCTCCTAAAAGCTCTTGTGCTTCTTCTTTAAATGATATATCGCCTGTAAGAGTTGTCATAGACTTTTGCACGGATGCTGCTAGATTAGGCATTGTTCTTACTACTGCATTTGTATGAAAGTTTTTGTTGAGCTTTTCTAAAGAAGTTCCTGCAAGTACAGAGTACAAAACAGTAGCTTTACCTAAAAGTTTTGCACCAACTTCTTCTACGTTGGCAGGTTTAACACAGAGCATAAGAGTTTTTTCATTTATATCAAAGCCATCAAGTTTATGCTTAGCACATTTTACACCAAGTTTCTCTTCAAAAAGAGCTAGATTTTCTAAGTTTCGACCAACTAGTTCAATTTTATATGATTTTTTTAAACCCTCAGCGATGCTAAACGCCATGTTTCCATTGCCAATAAATGTAATTGTTTTCATTATCTTATAATCTCTTTACGATGTTTTACAAAGGCTTTATAGAGTTCTTCAAAACCTATTTCACTTGATTCTTCTAGTTTTTCCATAACATCCATAGATTTTGTAAAGTTACCTTCTTCCCAAAGCTTGACAGCTTCTCTTGCATTTTTATGCATAATTGAGTGATGCTTATTTACATCACTGATAACTTTTGTTTCAGATTTTATTTTTTCTTTATTTGTATTAAACCACTCTCCGAAGCGACAGTTGTTTTCAGTACTTAAGTCTGCACTTTGAGAGTTGATGTATGCATTGTAGGCTTGAAGTTTAGAAAGGATATGGTCTATCTTTCCTGTACCAATGCCTATCTCATTTGTAATGTTTTCAGTAATATTGGAGATGTTATGAGAGTTAGAAATTACAAAATCAAGCTCTTCAAAGAAAGATGTTAACTTGTTTCCTATAGCTTCACTATTGTCAGCAAAAAGATTAGATATATCTTGGATTTCTCCTGTGTTTTGCTTTAGTTGACCAATGCTTATTTCTACTTCATTTGTTGCTTTTTGAGTACGTTCAGCTAGTTTACGTACTTCATCAGCTACAACTGCAAAACCACGACCATGCTCACCAGCACGAGCAGCTTCTATGGCAGCATTTAATGCTAGTAGGTTTGTCTGGTCTGATATATCTTTAATAAGGTTAATAATATCACCAATTGATGCAACACTATCGTTAAGTGAATTTGCACCATTTGTGAGGTTTTGAGCTTCTTGAGCTATATTTCCTATAGATTCACTAATAAAATGAGAATCACTTTGTACTGTATCTATTCTTCTTGAAGTTCTAGAGTTTAAGTCACCAGCAAGGCTTAATTGCTCTTCTGCTGATACCATTATTTGTTGTGTAAATGAGACACCGTTTTCATAGGATTTTAAAAGGAGTTGTACACTTTTGTTTGTAGCTAACTCTTTGTCAGAAAGTGTATTGTTTTGTTGCTCATTATTTTCTGCAAATGCAACTTGTTCTCGTAGTTCTTCAATCTCTTTTAGAAGAGAATTATTTTTTGCTTCAAGATTTTTTATCTTTTCTAAATCTTCACGGCTTGTCCCAAAAATCCCCATTATTATTCCTTAGATAGTTTAAATTTACGATAGTATAACACAAATAGATTTTAATAATTTATGTTATCATAACATCATTAGAAATAAGGTGATTATATGGAAAATTTTTTACAAAAAGCAAAGTCTGGCTCAAGAGTTTTAAACTCTCTTAGTGGTAGTGATAAAAACAAAATTTTAAGAGAAATGGCAGAAGCTTTGAGAGTAAATACTCAAGATTTACAAGTTGCAAACGCCAAAGATATGCAAGATGGAGAAAAAAATAATTTAACATCAGCCTTAATGGATAGACTCTTTTTAGATGAATCTCGTATAGACTCTATGGCAGTTGCAATAGAAGAGATAGCTTCTTTAAAAGAACCTGTTGGTCGTGTACTTGAGGGGTGGGTGACAGAAGATGGACTTAAAATTGAAAAAGTAAGTATACCTATTGGTGTTATCGGAATCATATATGAATCTCGCCCAAATGTTACATCTGATACAGCAGCTTTATGTTTTAAAAGTTCAAATGTATGTGTCCTCAAAGGAGGAAAAGAAGCAGAAAATTCAAACAAGGCTATAGCAAAAGTTCTTCAAGATGTTTTAGCTAAAAATTCTCTTCCTACTTCGCTTATATCACTTATCCCAGACTCTTCTCGTGAAGGTGTTAATAAACTAATTAAAATGGATAAGTATGTTGATTTAATAATCCCAAGAGGTGGTGCAGGACTCATAAAACATGTAAGTCAAAACGCCACTGTAAGTGTTGTTAAACATGATAAAGGACAATGCCACACATATATAGACAAAGATGCAAAGATAGATAATGCAATAGCAATCGCTATCAATGCAAAAGTACAACGCCCAGGTGTATGTAACTCTATGGAGACTCTTCTTGTAGATAGCGTAATAGCAAGAGAGATCTTACCTCAGTTAAAACTGGCGTTTGACAAAGAAAACACACAATTAAAAGGTTGTGTAAATACTCAAGCAATAATAGAAGTTTCAGATGTAACTCAAGAGGATTTTGACACAGAGTATCTTGCAAATATTTTAAACATAAAAGTTGTAGATGGTGTAGATGGTGCGATTGAACATATTGTTAAGTTTGGTTCAGGTCATTCTGAAGCGATTATCACAGAAAATATTTCTAGTGCAGAGAGTTTTTTAAATGCTATTGATGCTGCTGCTGTTTATGTAAACGCTAGTACACGTTTTACAGATGGTGGTGCATTTGGATTTGGTGCAGAAGTTGGAATATCTACAAACAAACTTCATGCTCGTGGACCTATGGGTATAGAGGGTTTAACAACTTATAAATTTAAAATCTATGGTAGTGGACAGACTCGTTAATGGAGAGCTTTATAGAGTTAAAAGAGATAAAATTTTTTGAAAATCTTAATGATAAAGAACTAAAGTTTCTTTCTACATTTTCGCATAAACGCCATTTTAAAAAAGGTGAAATTCTTTTTTATGAAAAAGAGACACCGAAGTTTCTTACACTCTTGTGTAGTGGGGTTTTAAAAGTATATAAAACAGATGTGAAAAACAATGAAATAGTTATACATAGATTTATGCCAAAGTCTCTTGTAGCCGAGGTGGCTGTTTTAGAAGGCATGGACTATCCAGCATCTGCTATGTTTGATAGTGATGGAAGTGTTATAGAGATAGATTTTATTAAGTTTAAAAACAATTTTTTAACAAATCCTGATGTAGCATTTAATTTCTTTAAATCACTATCTCAAAAAATCCAATATCTTGAAGATGTTATCTCTTTAAATATTGTTCTTGATGCAACTTCTAGAGTTGCAAAATATATTTGTCAAAATGAAGAAGCATTAGAAATGAAAAATAATCAACTAGCACAGTATCTTCATATGACACCAGAGACGCTTTCTAGGATATTTAAAAAATTTGTTAAACTAGATTTTTTAGAAAAATCTAATGGCGAATATAAAATAACTAATCGAGAGGGATTAACTATTCTTTACGAATAAAGCTATTCTTGATATAAGTCAATTCTAATTTTAATAATCTTTATTATAATTCAAAAATAATTTAAAATAAGGATTTGTAATATGTCAAATATTCCAAGTGATGCAGTGAAAATAGAAGTTAATGGTGCTACGGTAGATTTTTTTA
>Ga0256826_1001042_pt1 | contig 17206 bp, 14 predicted proteins | sample CV79metaG_FD_185975 | JGI IMG/M metagenome (GOLD analysis project Ga0256826, IMG submission 185975) | Hydrothermal vent microbial communities from East Pacific Rise, Pacific Ocean - CV79 | ecosystem: Environmental > Aquatic > Marine > Hydrothermal vents | place: Pacific Ocean: East Pacific Rise...
AGCAGTTTTACCCGTGCCAGTCATAGCACCAGCCATAATATCACGCCCACCAAACATGGCAGGAATAAGCTCTTTTTGAATAGGGGTTGCGTTCTCATAGCCTTTTTCTTTTAGGGCTTTTAGTATTTCTGGCGACAGACCAAGGGTAGATAGGGACATTTTTACTCTTTATTTGTAATTAAATTAATGGTCGGCTAAAGCCAACCCTACAGATTTATTTTTTTGCTATTATAGCAAAATGTTAAGATTTTACTTTTTTAAATAGAGCAAAATTAATCTCTACTCTATATTCAAAAAGCATCTTCATAAAAACTTCATAAAGATGAGATATACTTTTTCTTATAACTAATTATAAAGGAAATGATATGTTAAAAAGAATAGTATATTCATTTATATTCTCTACAGTCGCTGTATTAGCCCTAGAGAGTGGAGATAGCATCCCAAAAGAGATTCAAGAGAAATTAAATTTAGAAACAGACAAAGTTTATGTTATTGATTTTTTCGCTTCATGGTGTAAATCTTGTAAAAAAGAGTTGCCACTTGTTGCCAATATTTATAATGATAATATTGTTCAAGTAGTTGGTATTAATGTTGATAAAAATAAAGAAGATGGAGAGAAATTTGTAAAAGAGTTAAGCCTCCCTTTTCCTATATTCTATGACAAAGAGAAGCATTTAATCAAAACTTTTGACCCTCTTGGTTTTCCTGCTATCTACTATGTAAAAAATGGTAAAGTACTTCATGTTATCTTTGGAGCTGTTAAAGATATAGATAAAACAATAACCGAAGATATAAAGAGTATCAAATGAGAAAATATCTATTAATGACAATGAGTTTCTCTCTTTTTATGGGCTGTTCCCTAATAGAAGAGGTAAAACCATGGGAGAAAGAGACCCTAGCAAAACCAACCATGCAGTTTGCTGGACTACACCCAGAAGTAAACAAATTTGAATCACATATTTACTACTCAAAAGAGGCATCAAAAGGTGGTTCTGGTGTAGCAGGAGGAGGTTGTGGATGCAACTAAAAAACTTTAATTCAATATCAAAAATAACGGCGATTGCCATTGTTGCATCTAATGCTTTGTATGCCGAAAACTATGTAGCTGTTGAGTTTTTACAGTACGATGAAAACAACAACCGTGTTTCAGTCTCTGCACCATCACTTAGTGCCAGTTATGACATAGGAACAGACTATACCATCAAAGCAGATTTTGTCCATGATGCAGTAAGTGGAGCAACCCCATCATGGCAACCAGACTCAAGCTCTGGAGCAAGTAGTCGTGATAATTCAGGTGATTATATTTATGAGAAGCAAACATTTGATGAAGCAAGAAATGCAGGTTCAATCATGTTAACCACACGATTTGAAAACCGTGATGAACTCTACACAGGAATTGACTACTCAAGAGAGAGTGATTTTGACTCAAAGGCTGTTTCTGCTGAGTATATGCACTATACCGATAAATCACACAATCAATCTATTAATTTTGGAGTATCCTACGGTATGAATGAGATTCTATCGTATGATTACGATACAGGTTCAGGTGCATCACAAAAAGAGACATCAACATCAATTAATATTCAAGCAGGAATCAGCCAAATTATTAATAACCACTCGCTACTAAAAGTAGAAGGTTTTACAATTTTAGATGATGGCTATTTAACCAATCCTCATGCAAATATAGTAAGAGATTACGGTACAGCAACTCAAAATCTAATAACCGAAAATCGTCCAGATAAAAGAACAGCCTATGGAGTGAACCTAAAATATATTAGCATGTTTGGGGACAACCTAAGTTTCAAAACCAACTACCGTTTCTATACTGATGATTGGGATGTAACATCACATACTCTCGATAATGACATCTATTATAGTTTAAACAAAAAAATAACCCTTGGAGCAGGTTTCAGAATCTACACCCAAAGCGAAGCAAATTTTTACAATAAAAAGAAAGATTTCTTTACAGATGAAAAGTTTGCATCCAGCGATGAAAGATTAAGTCAATTCGATGCCCTAACCTATAAAGCAAGTATCGACTTTAAACAGAATGACAGTATCAGTTATAATCTAGGTGGAGAGTTCTACTCACAATCTACAGGATTAGATGCTACAATGTTTACAGCAGGGATGAAGTATCGGTTCTAAACCATTATCAATTCCATCTTAATAAATGGTGCGTTGCAAACGCACCCTATGGAGAATTATTATCAAACAACATATTTATAAATTTACAGTTATGACCTCTCCTTGCGAGATTCATATCTATTGTAATGATGAGATAAAATCAAGGAATATTGCAAAAAAAATCTTAACTATGGCAAAAGAGCTGGAGTTTAAATACAATTTCTATAATTCTAACTCTTATCTATCGGCTCTAAATCAACGTAAAACCAATCTACTCGATACCAAAACAAAAGATTTACTAAACCGTGCCAAGCTATTTTATGGAAAAACCAATGGAACCTTTGATATTACAATGGGAACATTAACCCAAGCAAGAAAACTTTCAACAGTTGAAGCAGTTGAAGAGAGAATAAAGAGTTTAAGACCATATCTTGGTATAGAGCATTTTAAAATTAAAAAAAATAGGCTTATTTTTGACAACCCCCATACCCTTATAGATTTGGGTGGATTTGTAAAAGAGTTTGCCGTAGACCAAGCAATAAAGATACTAAAAAAAGAGAAGATAAGCTCTGCACTGGTTAATTTTGGAGGGGATATTTATGCTCTTGGTTCTAAACCCAATCAAGAATCTTTTACCATTGGAATCAAAAACCCTCTTAATCCAACAGAGTATCTAACCCATGCTAAAATAGAAAATCAAGCTTTGACCACCTCTGCCTCTTATGAACGTAATCATAAAGTAGAAGATAAGAGATATTCTCATATTATCTCTACCTCTGACCTACAAAATCAAATTCTTTCAGCCACCGTTATATCCTCTTCAGTTGTAGAATCAGGAGTCTTCTCTACAGCTTTAATGATAGAGCCTACACTACCAATAAAACTCAAAAAAATTTTAATTATGGACTCTTTAAAAATTGTTAAAATAGACAATTATGGTTAAAAAAAGAGAAAAAACTATTATAATTTTTCCACATCTTTATTTATAACAAAAAAACATAATTTTTATCTTTTTAAAATTTTTTATATTTATACCAATTTAAATATGAATATCATACGTTTTAATTTTATATAAATATCTCTTTAATTTATCTTTTTTATATTTTACTAATTAAAATAGAAGAGGAATCCACTTATAATGAAAAGAATCATAAAGAAAGGAAAAATAATGTTCGTGAAAATCTACATACCAATATCTCTGTTTATGCTCTTTTTTTTAACAGCTTGTAAACAAGAGTTTATACCAAAATTGCCTACTATATTTCAACTAGATAGCAAAAAAAGTGGTTTTATTAGAGAGGAGAGAGAAAATCTATCTGATATTCCCGACATTGATGGAATCTATAACTTAATTGAGGGGTCATACAGTTATGGAGCAAATGGAATTCTTAAAAAAGAGAAACTCAAAGCATCAACTATTGTCATAGAGAAACTATCTGAAAATGAATTTGGATTTTACTATGTAACAGAACTTAAGGACTCACTCATCAATAGATACTTTGGTGGCTTTACCTATAAAGATGGTAAGTTTTATCAAAAAGTCATTGATTACCCTTCGACAAAAACCATCTTAAGAGACAATATTACATTGACTAAAAAAGGAAACCTTTTACGATTAGAGGTAGACAGTATAGATGAACAGAGAACTATCCTTTGGGGTAGAAGCTACGATGTGACAGAATCCATCAAAGATATTTTAGAAGAAGAGAAAGGAAACTATATCTCACTCTATAAAGAGAAACTGGGCTATTAGAGATTTTTTGTTATACTCTGTGTTATAAATAAAAAAAGGAAAGCAGAGAATGTACGAAGGATTTGTTGTTTACTATAATAAAGAGAAGAGATATGGTTTTATAGATAGTAAAAATCATGATAAAAACATATTTGTACACTTCTCAAAGATAGAAAATGCCAAAGAGCTATCACAAGGTCAAAAAGTAAAGTTTAAGATAAAAGAGAGAGCAAAAGGTCTCTCTGCTATTAATGTTATAGCTGGAGAGAAACAGTACTCTCCGTATCTTATCTTTGGGGTTATTTCTGCTTTAAGTATAAGTATTATCTTCTATTTACTCTATTTCTCTCAACAGATAAACCCTCTTCTTGGCTATTTTATTGCTATTAATGTTACAACGTTTATGCTTTATGGCTACGATAAGTTTATATCAGCAGGAGAGAGGCTAAGGGTTCCAGAGTATAACTTACATGCTCTGGCACTTTTGGGTGGTTCTCCTGCTGGATTATCTGCCCAAAAATTCTTTAGACACAAGACCATTAAAAGCTCTTTTCAGATTATCTATTGGCTAATTGTCTTTGTTCAAATAGGATTACTTTACTGGCTTAGATAGATTTAAGTCAGCCACAGCTCTCCTAACTTTACGCATAAAAGCATCACCGGGGTCTGATTTTTTTGTTCTGTACCCATCATCCATCTCTAACCAATACTCAGTTCCCTCTAGTTCACGATATTCATGGTGTCCTATCATCATCTCAATGGTTGGGTATTTCTCTTTCAAATAACGTACCAAAGCGATATTAGATTTCAATTGAGCTTTAGTAAGGTCATCTTTTTTATTCCCTTTTCCTCCAACATTCTCAACACCAATGGTATTATAGTTCAAACCAATAACATGCCGTGCCATCCAAGTCTCGGGCATTAACCTATAGATTGTTCCATCTCGTTTAATTAAAAAATGTGCTGATACATTTAGAGCTGAGGCTTTTACAATATCTTTTCTATCTGAAAAAAGCTTTTGAGGTTTAAGACGTTCAAAACTTTTTTTAAAACTCATATCTGCTGTCCAGTGAAGTACAATAATCTTTGGTTCAATATCTATATGCTCTACATCAAAACCGTAGTGTGTTTTGATATACTCTTTGGTCATATCAATTCTCTCTTGACCAAAATCTATCGGTTTATCTATGATTTTTAAATCACTTGCAGAGGTCATAACCAAGAGTGCAGTTAAAGATAGTAATATTTTTTTCATCGTTTTAATTCCTTTATTATAAAATGGGCTATTTTTGAAGCCACCTGATTTAGTTTGGGTTTAAGCCAATCCATCTGCTCATCACAAGTTATTTCGCCCAGCTCTAAAACAAGAAACCCTTTGGTTGTTGAGACCCGAGAGAAACCATAATAGTCTGAGAGGTTTGGAGTAAAGTTATCTCTGTGCCATTTAAATGGAAAAAAGCTACTATACTCTTGTTTCCAACGTCTAGCCATCGAGCGTGAAGCATGAGAGCCATCATGACCAATAGATGCCCCTGTACTGCAAGGTTTTTCAGAACCATCAAAGTGCAGAGCCACAGCAATAGTTGCATTGGTCACAGGAATTCTAGCACCTGAAGTGGCAACATCAATCCCCTCTTTTTCCAATATTCGCTGAACCTCTTCTCCAACAAGATGGTTCCAATCCATCTCTTTAATACCTCTATGTACAGAGCCGATATTTCCTGTCAAGCGTCCTACATGACCCTCTTGTATAAATACTGTTGTGTTAATTACTCGATGATTGTAAATATAAATCAAAAATAGTAAAAACAGCCCCCCAATTAACGAATTTAATACTGCTCTAACGCTCACTCACTCCCCTTATGGATAAATCAGATACTTTTCACGTATCTTTTTAAATTTAGCTAGAGACTTTCTCCAACTCTGCTTAATCTGTTTAGCAGATTTACCTGCTTTAATCTGTTGACGTAAATGTGAAGAACCTGCCAACTTATCAAAAAATCTATTTTTCAAGAAAAATTTCTTTTTAAAACGGTAATTTTTATACGCATCTAAAATATAAGATAGATTAATTCCACTTTTTGAATCAATAAGTTCACTTCTTAAATCAACCCCATAACACTTTTTATTTTGATACTTTGGATGCTTTGCACCCTCTCGTGAAATAGGTCTAAAGGTAAATTTTGTCTTTTTATAATAAGGACTACCATAAACCTGAAATTGCATTGTTGTTCCACGACCTACCGATAGAGGTGTACCCTCAAAAAATGCCAATGAAGGATAGAGATAGATAGACAAATCATTAGGCAAATTAGGAGATGGTTTCACAGGCAAAGAGTATGGTGTCATATGGGTATAGTTATCAAGATGAACAACTTGAAGTTGAGCTTTTTTACCTCCCTTTAACCAACCCTCTCCATTTATCATTAAAGCATACTCTCCAATGGTCATACCATATAATATTGGCACAGGGTGCATCCCTACAAATGATTTATATTTAAGGTTTAAAACCTCACCATCAATTCGACCACCATTTGGATTGGGTCGGTCAAGCACAATCACAGGAATATGTGACTCTGATGCTGACTCCATAATATAGTGAAGCGTAGAGAGATAGGTGTAAAATCTAACACCAACATCTTGAATATCAAACACCAAAATATCAATACCTCTTAAATCTTTACCTGTTGGTTTTTTATGTTTTCCATACAATGAAATAATAGGTAAGCCCGTAGCCAAATCTACACCATTTTTAAGGTGCTGACCAGCATCGGCATTGCCTCTAAATCCATGTTCAGGAGCAAATATTTTAACAATATTTATCTTTTCAGCCAAAAGTTTATCAACCAGATGTTCACCATTTACTAAAGAGGATTGATTAACCACAAGGGCAACATTTTTTCCCCTCAACTTAGAGAGATATTCAACAGAGTTTTGAGCACCTGTAATAATTTGAGCAAAAAGAGAAAAAGAGAAAATTAAGAGTAGAAGAGTTATTTTTTTTAACATTATATTTACTTTATTTTTTAAAATATAGGGTTAGGATAGAGCTAATATTAAACGACCTTTGAAACCGTCTAAAATTAACTCTGCCCATCCCTAATGCAGAAGATGTAATTAAACCCTGCATATTTAGACTTCCTGCAAATAGTATAAGAACTATTTGTAGAGTAATTGTATAAGTTTACCCCTAAATAGAGGCTTTTAGAGAAAAAATTTATACTTTCAATATTTGATTATATCCAAAGTAACATTTTTACTCAAAATTATATAATAGATAATAATTTTAAACTGTCTCATTAGAGTCAGCATGACGCTTTTTCAACATCCCCTCCATACTCAAATAACTATTCAATGCACCAATATAAGCTCTGGCACTTGCCAACATCGTATCAATATGCAATCCATGACCAATAATAGCTGGTTCTCTATCATTAAAAGCAACCTTGACTGTTACCGAAGCTAAAGCATCTTTCCCTTCACTTACAGAGTTTACTTTATAATCTAATAACTTTCCGTTAAATTTAGAGATTCTATCGATGGTCTTAAAGATGGCATCAATTGTCCCTTCGCCAATACTCGCTTCGACAATCTCTTTTTCACCTTTTTTAATCTTAACCACAGAGCTTGGAGTCCCCTCTGAAAAATCCATCAACTGTAAAGAGATTAACTCATAAACTTGGGTTGCTTTGGTCATCTCATTGGTAACCAAAGCTCTTAAGTCAGCATCAAAAATATCTTTTTTTCTATCTGCCAAAATTTTAAAACGAGCAAATGAAGCATTTAACGCATCGTCCTCTAACTTAAAGCCCAATTTTGCTAATTTATCTTTAAAAGCAGCCCGTCCAGAGTGTTTACCTAAAACTAAAGTATCATCTTTTACCAAACCGATACTCTCTGGACTCATAATCTCATAGGTTTCACGGTTTTTCAACATCCCATCTTGATGAATCCCACTCTCATGAGCAAAAGCATTTTTACCCACAATCGCTTTGTTTGGTTGTGGCTCTATTCCTGTGATATTAGCAATTAAGCGACTTGCAGGATAAATCTCTTTGGTATTGATATTGGTCTTAAACTCAGAAAATATATCCCCTCTAACCTTTAATGCCATTACAATCTCTTCTAACGCTGCATTTCCTGCCCGTTCTCCTAAACCATTAATAGTACACTCAACCTGTCTGGCTCCATTAACCACAGCCTCTAATGAGTTCGCCACACCTAAACCCAAATCATTATGGTTATGTACCGAGATAATTGCTCTATCTTTGGTATATTCACTCATAATACGCACCATCTCGCCAATCTCTGAAGGCAATCTAAACCCAACAGTATCGGGTAAATTAATGGTGGTTGCTCCTGCTTCAATAACAGCATCACTAATCTCTTTCATAAACCCAATATCACTACGCCCTGCATCTTCACAACTAAACTCTACATCATCCACAAACTCTCGAGCATAACTTACAGCTCTTACAGCTCTTTTGATAACCTCATCAGGAGTCATCTTTAACTTATACTGCATATGAATATTAGAAGTGGCAATAAAAGTATGAATTCTCTTCATCTTAGCCTTAGCAATCGCCTCTCCTGCTGATTTAATATCACTATCAATCGCTCGTGCCAATGAACAGACAGTTGAACGCTCAATACGCTCTGCAATCTTACTAATCGCATCAAAATCTCCTGGACTCGCTGCTGCAAACCCAGCCTCTATAATATCCACCCCCAATTTTTCCAATTGAATAGCAATTTGAATCTTCTCTTCTGTGTTCATAGAAGCCCCTGGACTCTGTTCGCCATCTCTTAATGTTGTATCAAATATCTTAATGGTCTCTATACTCATTATGTTGTCCCTTTATATCAAACGTACCATTATGGTACATAAAAATTATCTAATTCTATCCTAAATAGGATTATTAGAAAGCAATGAAATGTATTGTGGTTGAAAAGTTATTAATAGGTAAGAAGCAGGAGAAGTAACATACTTTTTGTAGATGTAGTTACACGGTTATGAATTTGATTCATGATTTTCTCCTGTTTTTTATGACAGTATAACAGATTTTTATTAAAGTTTTTTTGTTCCTAACCTATAAGAGTATAAAAAAGCTAATCTCTTTATATCTAGGTCAGGATAAGGGTATCCTGACCTACGCAATTTTTTTTGTAAATTTTAGGCTCATAAGAACAAATAAGTTTTTCTAGTTAGAACCACCCAACTCAATTAATCCAGCTAAAGCCCCTGTAAATCCTGCATTGTAATCTGTTGCCACTTCATTAGCCTTATAGTCGCTTCTATCGTCTGCATAGTCAAAATCATCTGCACTCTTTGGTCCACCAACCAATGCACCCTCTAATACAAACTCATTGTCTGTAGGCGAAGCTATATTGTTGTTTTGAGAGTTATGTGATGCTCTGTGGTGTGGGTTAACAGGAGCGTTTGCTCCATACCCTACAACATACGAGCTACCTCTTGGGTTGTCTCCTAAAATATAGTCCATTTGACCCTTTGCAAATGCAATATAGTTATCTTTTTGTTCTCCACTATTTAAGCCTTGTGCATAGAGCAGAGCCATAAATGATGCTGTTGAAGAGTAACGTAATGAACCCCATTGGTCAAGGAATGCTAACCCTCCATCTGTTCTATTTACACCATTTAACCAGTGGTTTAGATTTGTCTCTATATCATTTTTATAGGTTGACTCTCCTGTAATTTGACTCAAAAGAAGATTAACACCATTTGCAACATTATCCCAACTTTGTGACCAATATTTTGAATCAGAAGCATCTGCTACATAACTTTTTGCTTTGTTCAGATAAGCGTTGTCGCCTGTTGCTTTATAGAGCCATACTGCACCCCATGCCAACTCATCGCTATATCCACTGTATGAGGTATAGAAACCATTCGCTGCTGTATATCCATTATTCCCTTGATACTCCTCTGCATAGCGATAGATTTTTTTGGCTTTATCTAAAAGTAGTGCAGAGTATGTAGCATCATTTTTAAATAGAATCGCTCCCGAAGCCATAGCAGCAGCCATTCCACCTGCTACTTCACTACATTTATTAGTTGAATCACAAGTAAATGTTGGTCTATCCATTGTCATAAGCTCTGGTGGTCCCCAAAAACCATGGTCTGCTCCAGCATCACCAACTTGATAATAGACTTTGTCATCACTTGCACTATCTGGGTCTGCCCCCTCGTTATAGGCTTGAATAAAGTAATCTAGAGCATATTTGGTCTGCTCTTTTCCATAAGTCAATTTTTCTGTTTTGTTATATCCATTGGTAAATGCCAACATCCCCCAGTTAAGCATGGTTGCACTGTAACTCATAGGCAGATTAAATTTAACATGGTCACCTGCATCAAACCAACCACCACTTAAGTCTCGCCCAACATCAGCACCATCATCAAGACCACCTGCTTTTCTCCAAGTTACAGTAGGAAATGGTCCAGAGGCTCTTTGAGCTTCATAAAATTTCAGAGCCAAAGGTAGAACCTCTTCATATTTTGAATCGGGAATAACTGTCTCTTCTTGTGCTAGAACAACCAAGTTAAATGTTTTACTATCAGATATAGTCCCACTGGTTACAGTAGCTGTCAAAGTAACACTGCTATCAGCCTCTCCAAAAGCTGGTCTAACAACAGTACCCGAAGTTGAGATAGATGAATTTGTAGTTGTCCAACTAATAGTAGAACCATTGCTTCCACTACTTATAAGATTTAGATTTGATTTAATTTCACTCTCTATAGCGTTCGCAGATTTAATAGAGTCAAAAGTGAGGTCAGCCATATCATAAGCCACAATATCGGCACTGCTCATCTCTAAAGCAACAACTGTTAGTGTAAATGTTTTTGTCTCACTCAACGTGCCTTTTGTCAGAGTTGCCACAAGATGAACAACACTATTACTCTCTCCAACTGCTGGTCGTGTCACTGCACCTGTTGTCGAGATTGCTGTATTGTCTGAACTCCATGTAATGGTTGAACCCTCTGCCCCATTTAAAGGCAAAGTTAAAGCTGTTTTTATACTACCCTCTGCACTGTTATCAACTTTAATAACATCAAAAGTCAAAGCATTTTTATCACTATCCAAAGCAACTTGGTCAGGGTTAGGAGGCGTTGTCGCCTCATTGGCACAATACCCAAACTCAACTTGTGCATTTGCAGGAACAATATTATTCCAATCTACCCCACCTGCTGTTGTCTCTAGTGTGGCTGAATCTTGTGAGTAGTTGGCATTCCATAGATTAAAAATTGTTCCATTAACAGGAAACTTAACCTCCCAATCAATATCATTAGAGGTGTTGTTTTTTACCTGAACATTTTTACAAAAACCACCATCCCAACTGGAGTTATCTGTCTGAGTTACCGTTAAATCGCCACCACTAGGAGGTGTTGTTGGCTCAGAAGAAACCTTATCAGCACAGAAACCAAAATCCCTAGAGCTATGAGGTTCAATAACACTATTCCAATCAACCCCACGAGCAGTTGTCTCTAATGTTGTTTTATCTTGCGAGTAGTTAGCATTCCAAATATTATTAATCAATCCACCTGCATTAAAAGAGATATTCCACTCCTCTTGTGTATCATTTGGATTAGAGACAACCACATTAGAGCAAAAACCACTATCCCAATCACTCTGTTTTACAATCTCAACCTGTAAATCAGCTCCCATAACACTGCTACAACTAAAAAGAAGAGATATTAATCCCAAAGATTTTAATGAGTTCATCCTGTTTTCCTTGTTTTTCTTATTTTTGTTTTGAAAAAAAAGTATAACAGAGAAATATGTCTTTTTTATGTCTCTTTAGTAATTTTTTTAGTTTTGTTTTTATTAAGATGGGATTTATTAAAGATATATCATATAGAGTCAAAACGAATCTCTATATGAGTATTTCACCTATTCTATACAGTTTAATGTGATGGTGTAAAAGTAATTGTAATTGTTCCTTTGTTTTCAGTTCCTCCAGTTCCTTGATTATGGTTATCTCCCACCTCTGTAAAGGTAAATATTTTATAGTCTTTTAAAGATTGAACTTCACTAGGAGTTAATGCTAAATCATATTCATCAAAAATAAAATTGGTATTTGCACTCTTTCCATAATCTCCACAAGCAAGTGGTAAAAATCTTACCCCTGTATCAAATATATAAATATCATCTAAAAATGATGAATCCATTAAACAATATTCATCTTTCATATAATATAAATTCATACCACTATTATCACTACTTTCATTTCCAAAATAAGCCTCTGTATCGAATAAAAGCAGATAGCCATTCCTCATTTTTGAAGGAAAAGGAGGTTGTTTATTTGTTTGATTGAGTTGTTGATTAGCAAGATAAGAAAAATAATCATGATAAGTAGAAATAGGTTCATTTGGTAATCCTATTTTAATATTTTTCCAATGCCACTCATAATTTCTTAAATTAGGATTAGGATTATTCAATGTAAATTTTGCATCAATATTCCATAACTTTTCTCCAAGAACTTCTCCATCAAACTCACTACAAACTTGAATAATTCCATTCTCGGTATTATCTACATACACTTTATATTTACCAATAGGAACTTGATTAAATTTAACATGAGCATTATCATCAGATACATCTGAAAATATCGTCTCTTCAACCATACACTCATCAGGTTCTATTCTGACATTTTTACCTTTTAGTAGATTCTTATCATTATCTCTAACGGTTAATTTAACCTTAACCTCTTTTTTATGAAAATCAAAATCTTTATTTTCATTTTTCTTAAATAGATACTCCTCTTCAAGTAATTGAGTACATTGGCACTTATCAATATAATTCACCTTATACGTACCAAAAGGAATATTTTTAAGCTTATATTTCGAGTCTCCTCCAATTGCCCCCTTATACTCTTCATCTTTAGGGTCAGGTCCTACTCGTTTAACCTCTATCTCTCCCTCTTTAACATCTACGCCCTCTTTTGTTACAGTTCCTTCCAATATTTTATCAGCTTTTGATGTAAAGATTACACTGCTAACATGTACCATATTTTTAATATATACCTTTTTACCGTTAACAATCGTCGAACTCTTCAATGTTTTTCTATAGGCTTTAACATGCGTATCAAAAGAGCCAGAGACCAAATCAAACTCATACGCTCCATCAACACCCTCCTCTTTTTCATACTTTCCTAAACCTATATGATAGATATATCGATTCTTTTCAAGAACTGTTCTTTCCTCTTTTGACATACTTGTATCTTTAAAATAAAACCTAATTTTATCTTCAAGTGAAGCAAAATAGAAAGCATCCATATCCTTGAGTCCATCTTTATCTAGTTCCAAATAGAAACTGTCTGTTGTACTAAACTTTATAGAGACTTTCCATCCCAGAAGATAAGCTTTAGGTGTTTGCTTAATAAACTCTAGAGCCTCTTTAACAAGAGCTATACGTTCAGGATTTGTTGCTTCCATTCCCTCCTCTTTTTCCATCACCTCTAACTTCTCTTTTTCAGATAATCCTATATACCATAGAGTATCTATATCACTAAGCCCACTGGTAAATCCACTCACACCATTACTATCCTTAGCAACAACCATTACTTTACTCTCTGTTCCACTATACTCTACAGAGAATTTATCTGAAAAATTCCTACTAGGAATATTTAATTTTTTTCCTTGAAGAGTATAAAAATCAAAACTTTTTATCTCTGTCCCTATGCGTGATAAAAGATTAACTGTATCTTTTATATCTATACTACCATCACTATTTACATCATATTTACTATCTGTATATCCATTAGTAATTGCCTCTTTAAGTTCCTCTTCATCATCAAAATCAACCTCTCCATCATCATTAATATCTCCTATTAGTCTATATGAAGAGTAATCAATTTTCTTATTTTTAACAGTAACAATTAAACTTTTACTTTTACCTCTTGGAGCATAAGAAGGATGTCTATCAATAGCTATTTGAGTAGAGATTAATTCATTTACATACCAATCGTAGTGGTTAGAAAAAGCCTCTTCATTTGCTTGAAGTAAATTTAGACTACTTTGCACCTCTTTATACCTATTAACATGAAGTGGTAATAGTTTTTGAATAGCACTTTTATCTTGGTTATAATCATATTTTAACGCAACATTATACTCTTCAGAATACTCTATAGTAGTACCATTATTATCTTTAATTATATTTTCACTCTCAAGAGGTTCATTATCCGATTTTTCTGAACCACATCCTACTATTAACCCTAACAAAACAATCGCTATTAATAGTATTTTTTTCATATATATTCCTTACATTTAAATTTATTAAAATATCTAAATAAATCTTTTTTAGAAATTTCAATCATATATTTTAATATTATAGAATTTAAACATTGCGAAAGTGTTGCAAAGAGAGATTATGCAGAATAAAAAAGTAGATTTCCTATATGCAAGTCGTATTTTCGGAATTGAAGTGTTGATACCTAAACAATAAATTACGTAAAAAAGCTTATAATTAGAGATTAAGAATTTGGGAGAGTGGTTTTTGATTATATAAACAAGAGAAACTCAAAAACAATGGCTTTAGCTCTAGAGAGAAGATAAATCATTAGAAAGTACAGCCATCATAACTTCTTCAATTTCATCAGATTTATTACAATCATAATTAAAAATAATTCCTGTTATCCATCCTGCTTTTTGTTGATAGTTATCTCGTTCTTTTATAGTAAATCCTCTTTTAATAAACCAATTTTTATACTCTTTAGAAATATCAATATCCATAATCATTTTTTTGTTTTGTAAATAGATATAGATAGAATCTTTATTCTTATCTACCTTAAAACCAAAATATTTAGAATTTTTATTGATTTTTTCTCTTAAAGATGGGATTTTTTGAAATAAATTTTTTCTAATATTAGAAATACATTTCAACTGTTCTATTGTAAAGGTATTTAATAATTTTACATCATTAAACATAAATCCAATAGGAGTAATTTCAATATTATTATCGAAATCTTTCATTTTAAATTTCCTTTTTATAAGAATTCAACCGAATATAAAAGGTGCGTTTGCAAACGCACCCTACGAGTTAAGCATCTTTTTTAATATGAGCCATTCGACTCTCTAAATTATTCTCATCTTCAAATGCCAAAATAATCTCTTGAACTTTGTCACCTTCAATTACCTCTATATCTAAAAGAACAGCTGTCATATTTTCGATAGCTCCATCATACTCACGTAGTGTCTTTTTAACATACTCATAACGCTCTGTTAGGGTTGCTTTGATACTTGTGTCAATATCTTGTGCCATCTTTTCACTGTAGTCGTTAGATACATGACCACCACCAAGGAATGAGCTTTGAGTTCTTGAAAGAACCATTAGTCCTGCTACATCACTCATACCATAAACAGTAATCATATCTTTTAAGATTGCTGTTGCTCTGTCAAGGTCATTTCCTGCTCCTGTTGAAATCTCTCCTAAAAAGACCTCTTCGGCTGCACGTCCACCTAAAAGAACATCAATCTCTGCCATAAGCTCATATTTACGTTTTAAGAATCTATCTTCATCATCTGGTAGGTGTAGTGTGTAACCCAATGCACCTAAACCTCTTGGAATAATAGATACTTTTGTAACACGTGTTGAACCTTTGGTTAACTCTGCCATCAAGGCATGTCCACTCTCATGATAGGCAACAATACGCTTTTCTACATCAGATACTTTTCTGTTTTTCTTCTCTAGTCCGACAAAAGCTCTCTCAATCGCCTCAAGAAGCTCCTCCTGTTCAATTAGTTTCTTATTTCTTCGACCAGCTAAAAGTGCAGATTCATTAATGATATTGGCTAAATCTGCCCCTGCCATTCCTGCTGTCTGCTTTGCTACAATCTCCATATCTACAGTATCTGCAAATTTAACATCTTTAGAGTGTACTTTTAAGATTGCTAAACGCCCTGCATAGTCTGGTTTATCTACCAATACTTGACGGTCAAAACGCCCAGCTCTTAGTAACGCAGCGTCAAGGGTTTCTGGTCTATTGGTCGCAGCCAAGACAATAACTGGTGTATCTGTACCAAATCCATCCATCTCTGCTAAAAGCTGGTTTAAAGTCTGCTCACGCTCATCATTTCCACCCATCTGACCACCACTTGCTCTTGATTTACCAATCGCATCAATCTCATCAATAAAGATAATAGATGGAGCAACTTTTTTAGCCTGTTCAAATAGGTCACGAACACGACTTGCACCAACACCCACAAACATCTCGATAAAGCTAGAACCACTTACCGAGAAGAATGGAACTCCTGCCTCTCCTGCAACGGCTTTTGCTAAAAGTGTTTTACCTGTACCAGGAGGTCCCACAAGCAGAAGACCTTTTGGAATCTTTGCCCCAAGTTCAATATAACGCTCTGGATATTTTAAGAAGTCAACAATCTCAACAACCTCATCTTTTGCCTCTTGAACCCCTTGAACATCATCAAATTTTACATTTGGTGTCTCCATATTTATCATCTTGTCCGACTTTCCAGCCCCCAAGATTCCACCCATTCCTTTACTCATCTTTTTGGCTAAAAATAGCCAAATACCAAAGAAGATAAAGATAGGAAGCAACATACCAATAAGCTCAGATACAAACCCCTCGCCTATTCTCCCCTCGTAAGTGATATTCTTCTCTTCAAGCATTGGAATCAACTTCTCATCAAATGCAGGAACATTTTGAGCTATATATCGTACATTTCCACTCTTATCTATCGCTTCAATGGTTGATGATGTAATTTTTACCGACTTTACTTGGTCATCTCTAATAAATTTTTTAATATCAGAATATTTTACATGCTCTGTTTTGGCAATCTGATTGTTGCCCATAATATTGTTAATTGACTCTTCATTGGTAAAAGATTTAACAAGAATAATAATAACCAAAGCAAAGATTCCAAATGCTAAAAATGGGTTGTCATTGAAAAAATTATTATTGTTATTATCGTTATTTTGATTGTTATTTTGATTGTTCATCTGTTTTTTATATTTCCTAATTTATGATTTTTTATAGACAAGTGTTACCCACTCATCTTTCTGTTTTCGCTCTATCAACTTTAATCCACTATAGACCTCGGTAACCTGACTCTCTTTCTTATCTAAAATACCCGAAAGTATCAAGACTCCATTATACTTTACTACTCGTTTTAAATCGTGTACAATAAACTTAAGTACATCGGCAATAATATTGGCAATAACCACATCATACTCACCTTGAGCTTGGTTTGCAGAACCTTCCCAAAGCTCTTCATACTCTGCATTGTTTAGTGCAAAATTCTCTTCGCATGAATCAACTGAAATAGGGTCTGTATCACAAAGGTCAACTTTCGCACCAAGCTTGGTACAAGCCAAT
>Ga0256826_1001043_pt1 | contig 17191 bp, 14 predicted proteins | sample CV79metaG_FD_185975 | JGI IMG/M metagenome (GOLD analysis project Ga0256826, IMG submission 185975) | Hydrothermal vent microbial communities from East Pacific Rise, Pacific Ocean - CV79 | ecosystem: Environmental > Aquatic > Marine > Hydrothermal vents | place: Pacific Ocean: East Pacific Rise...
CCTCTCCTACATCCCAACTAACAGTTTCATCATCATTTATAATTGAAGCACTGGCTTGGTTAACCAAATGAACAGACATTCCAGATGGCGTGGCATTAGTAGTAGCAACGCCAGCGATATATGCGGCACCACAAGAAAAACTAGCAAAGGCCGAACCAGACATTACTAAAGAGAAAAAAATAGCCATAATCGCAACAATACTCATCTTTAACTTCATAATCAATCTCCCTACACAAGGTTATTAAAATACTGCTTCTTTTACTCGAACACCTATCATCCCCTCAACATACTATCCTAAATATAAAACATCAATATTAATTCATTTTTTTTTATTTTTATTTTGCGGCATCATATTTTGCCTGAATTGCCCGAATTTCTAACATCCTTTGTCCATCTACAGGATCAACGGCATTCGGATCATTTCGCCATTTTTCCATTTCAGTATCATTTTTTGCCTGTATTATTCTAATTACAGAGATTTTCTGACCATCCATGGAATCAATTGCTTCAGGATCATCTTTCCACCGTTCTATTGCAGCATCATTTTTTGCCTGTATTGCACGAATTTCAGAAATTTTTTGTCCGTCCATGGAATCAACAGCTTCAGGATCATTTTTCCAGTGAGCCATTGCTTCGTCATTTTTTGCCTGCAACATTCGTATCTCAGATATCCTCTGCCCATCCATTGGATCAACAGCGTCAGGATCATTCATCCACCTTTCCCGTTGTGCCTCATACTCTGCCTGAATCCTCCTGATCTCTGCAATTTTCTGCCCGTCCAGGGGATCCACAGCATCATCGGGCAGATTCTCCCATTTTCTGTGTTGTACCCCGGAGATCACAATCAGATTGTCAGATCTTTTATCACCAAAAAGGCGCACAACAATCTTTTTTTCAGTTTCATTGGAAATGATAGAAATATTTTTTCCCTTCAGGACCCTTCTAAAAAATTGTTCTATTTCCACATCACGATACGAACCGGAAACAGTCGTTTCCGCCCAATCCTTATTAATAATAATCTGATACCCGGTTTCTTTTGAAATAGTAAAGGCCACATTTTTCAACAATGCACCGTTCAAATTTAATTCGGCTATCTTTGCCTGAGCACCAGTTACACCACTTGGAACCAAACACATACAGAACAACATTAAATATAGCAGTTGCAATTTAACTATTCTATACTTCTGTAATGAAAAATTCATATTTCGTTCTCGATACAATTCTGGCCTACGGTATTTGTCAGTTTTCATAATTCACCTTAAATTATCAATTACCCTGTCACACAAGATATAAAGCAGTAAGCAACATTTCACCGTACCTGAAGACACATTCCCTGTTACTAATATAACGACTTTTTTTCTTTCGCCTTGACTAATTCCAGACCAACATCGTCACTATTCATTGTAACTGAGCACTTTAAATCCTTCGTCCCGGCACAAAGTATCTCTCCTTGCCTCTTCCAGATCTGCACAAATCATTTCATGTACTAGTTCAGTAAAAGATATTTTCGGTTCCCACCCAAGTATATTTCTGGCCTTACTGGAGTCACCCAACAAAGACTCAACTTCAGTGGGACGAAAATACCGCGGATCAACCTTAACGATGACATCACCTGTTTTCAAGTTTTCCTGTTCTTCCAGGTTGGGATGGTTCACCGGACACGACATTTTTTTCTCATCAATTGCACTTACAACGCCAATTGTGTCCACCCCGGTCCCCTGCCAATCCAAGGTTATACCCAGGGCTGCTGCTGCTTTTTCAACAAATTCTTTCACCGAATACTGATGTCCTGTGGCTATTGTAAAATCTTCCGGCTTCTCCTGTTGTAGCATAAGCCATTGCATTTCAACATAATCCTTTGCATGTCCCCAGTCACGTTTGGCATCGAGATTCCCCAGGTACACACACTTTTGCAATCCCAGGAAAATTCGAGCTAAAGCTCTCGTGATCTTACGAGTCACAAAGGTTTCACCCCGTAGCGGTGATTCATGATTGAACAATATTCCATTGCAGGCAAACAGCCCATACGCTTCTCTGTAATTTACAACTATCCAGTATGCGTACAATTTAGCACAGGCATAGGGAGATCTTGGATAAAATGGCGTTGTTTCCGTCTGCGGGACTTCCTGAACCTTGCCAAATAATTCAGAGGTGGAAGCCTGGTAAAACTTTGTTTTTTCTGTCAAACCCAGTATGCGGATGGCTTCAAGTATTCGCAATGTTCCAAGGGCATCGGAATTTGCGGTATATTCTGGTTCTTCAAAAGAAACTGCCACATGGGATTGGGCGGCGAGATTATATATTTCATCAGGCTGTACTGTTTCTATGATATGTATCAAGCTGGATGAATCGGTCATATCGCCATGGTGCAGGAAGAACCGTTTCTTCTCTTCGTGGGGATCCTGATACAAATGGTCAATGCGGGCAGTGTTAAACAGGGAGGAGCGTCGTTTAATACCATGAACCTCATAGCCTTTTTGCAATAGTAACTCTGCCAGATATGCGCCATCCTGCCCTGTAACACCAGTTATTAACGCTTTTTTTAATTTGTTCATTTGTTATAAATTCTCCAACTTTTTTATAATCCGGAATTTTCTGATTATTTCCGTAAACTACTTTCATTTTTCAAGAACCAGTCGTACGTTTCTTTTACACCCTGTGTTAAATTTATGGAACTCTCCCAGCCAAGAGATTTGATCCGGGAAACATCAAGCAATTTCCGTGGTGTTCCATCAGGCATAGCTGTATTAAATCGTATTGAACCGGAATACTCAACCACATCAGAAACGATACTGGCCAGCTCTCCTATGGAAACCTCCTCACCTGATCCGACGTTAATAATATCGGCGTCTGAGTAATTATCCATTAAAAACAAACAGGCTGAGACCAGATCATCCACATGCAGAAACTCTCGTTTGGGATTACCAGTGCCCCACACTTCCACTTCCCTGACACCAGACAGTTTTGCCTCGTGAAATTTGCGAATCAAGGCGGGTAAAACATGGGAGGAATCCAGGTCAAAGTTATCGCCTGAACCATACAAATTAGTTGGCATCAGGCTGATTGCATTAAAACCGTATTGTCTGGAATATGCCTGACAGATTTTTATACCTGCTATTTTTGCAATGGCATACCATTCGTTGCTTGGCTCAAGAGAACCTGTCAGCAGATATTCTTCTTTCATTGGCTGTGGACAAAGTTTCGGATAGATACATGATGAACCTAAAAACAGAAGCTTCTTTACGCCACTGGCATGAGCGGCATCAATTATGTTCGTCTGGATAAGAAGATTATCTCTTATAAACTCTGCAGGAAATGAACTGTTCGCATGAATTCCTCCAACTCGTGCTGCAGCCAGATATACATAGTCCGGTTTTTCATGGAAAAAAAAATCCCGCACCGCCGATTGCTCTGTTAAATTCAGTTCTGCATGTGTTGCCAGTAAAACATTATCAAAGCCCTTCTGCGTCAGGACTCTGCAAAGAGCTGTCCCCACCAGCCCTCTGTGTCCAGCGACATAAATTTTATCGTTTTTATTCATTGCTTAAAACACCTCACCCATCTGATACAACGACTTTTTATTTGACAACAATAACAAAACATTCTAGCCTACAACAGTAACATATTCGTAACACAAACAACAAAAAGCCAAAGAGCACAACATTACTGGCATAATACAAACAGGAGGAAAAATTGAAACACTTAATCATCTCGGTAGCCCTGTTCTTCTTTCTTACTGCCACCGCAATGGCAGCAGCAATCAATATAAACACAGCAGGCAAAAAAGCTCTGGAATCCCTTCCAGGCATTGGTCCTGTAAAAGCTGAAGCAATCATTCAATACAGAAAATTGAAAAAATTCGAATCAGTAGAAGAACTTACCATGGTTAAAGGTATTGGCGACAATACCATGGAAAAGTTAAAAAAAGAGCTCACCGTTAAAGGAAAATAAGGATAAACGGATCATGGTTCAACGGCTTCCCTGTCATGTCGTTGAACCTAAAGGTTCACTCCCCCAGGAAAGCATATGCACCATTGAATTCATATGATTTCCTATTTTTTCGACCCTCACATCCGCACCTGTCTCTTCACCCTTTATTTTTTTCCCGTATCGAACCACCAGATCTGCCGCTGACTGCAGGCAGGGAACTGCGTCCTCATCACCGAGTTGCAGTTCTTTCTTTCCGCGCAGTAAGGCTGTTGGTCCGGGACGTTTCGGCATATGAAGCAAAATATCCCCCTCTTCGGCAAGGGATTCTATTTTTCTATTCTCGCCCTCATTTCGACCAAGGATCAGCCAACCACCATCCTCTACTTCAAACTGCCTGCCTACAAGCAGCAGACGAATATCGCTGATTTGTATATCTTCAGCCCGGATAATAAAGTCACCTTTATATATCTTTTCAATGCGATCACTTAAAATAGGATCGGCAAGGATGCACCCTCCGGCCGGTGCCGGAAAATCTGTAACACCAAGTTCCTTCGCCAGTTGAATCTGTCTTGAACGGCCTCTTCCACTGAAATTCAACAGTTTTTCCCGATCAACCCAACCCTTCGTTTCAATAAGAGTTGGTGTCATCAACTGTGCAGACAAGGGACGAAGCAGCACACCTTTATTGTCAGAATCACGCTCAATCAACCACATAGCATCACGCCGCTGCGACATAGGACGTTGTCCTATGACTTCCCCGCTAATAAGAAAAGATGCATTAAACTGTTTCATCATCTCCTTAATGCGACTGCACATTAAAATTTTACAATCTATGCACGGGTTAAAATTTTTGCCAAAGCCATGGGATGGGTTATGAAGGAGATCAAGATAGTTATGGCTCAAATCATGCAGATGCACAACAAGTCCGTATTTCTGCAAAACTTCCAGTTTATATGCTTCTTCATCTGCAAGCAGGTCATAATCAAAAAAGGGGGTTACAAACTTCACACAAATGACCTGAACGCCCTGTGAAGCAATGAGTTTAGCAGCAAGGATAGAGTCGAGGCCGCCCGAATAGAGAGCCAGTGCTATCCGTTTTTTCATGAGAATACATTTCCCTTTTTCAATAACTCCATGGCCCAGGCTCTGGTTTCTGCAGTCACAGATTCACCTGCCAGCATACGACTCATTTCATCAAGTCGTTGTTCATTATCCAGGAGGCTGATTACTGATTGGGTGCGCCCCGTTACGACCCCTTTTTCCACCAGAAAATGCGTGGCTCCACGAGCTGCAATTTGAGGCAGATGGGTAATACAGAAGACCTGATGATGCCCGGACAATTCCTGAATTTTTCTGGCCACAGCTTCTGCTGCCTCACCACCAATTCCTGCGTCCACCTCATCAAAAACCACCGTTTCAACCATATCTTTCTTAGCAAGCAGACATTTAAAAGCCAGCATCAGGCGCGACAATTCTCCACCGGAAGCAACCTTAACCAGCGAACGCGGCGGTTCCCCCGGATTGGCAGAAAAAAAGAACTCAACCCGATCCCAACCACCTGAGCGCAAGGCACCAACATCAGCACCATGCTCTTGAAACTGTACTACAAGGCTGGACTGATTAAAAGCCAGAGATTCAAGTTCCTTCTCCATTGCGACTTCAAACTGTGCGACTGTTTGTTTTCTTTTCTCTGTTAATGCTGCAGCCTGTCGGCAGAGTGTCTTTTCCATCTGCAGACACTCTGCTTCACATTCAGCCACAGCTTTTTCAAGGTTGTTAATCTGCTGCAACTCCTGCTCAGCTTTATTTGCATAAAGAACAACATCTTCAAGGGAACTACCATATTTGCGTTTCAAAGTCTGTAACTCATTTAACCGTTCATTTACCACGTCCAGACGATGCGGGTCATTGCTTAAGGAATCTCGATAATGCCTTAATTTTTCAGCCAGATCTTCTGCCTGAAAACTCAAACCCGCAAGCTCCTCAGCCAATACCTCAACACCACCATCAAGCTCTGCTGCCTGACCCATATCCATACGTATCTGTGTTAACCCGATTTGCAGGGATCCCGATAAAAGCATATGTGATTTTCGGCTTATACCGATAAGTGCTTCCGCACCTTTTAAACGTTTTTTTTCAGTGCCCAGGCTTTCATCCTCTCCAGGAACGGGATTAATCTCCTGGATTTCATGGATCTGAAACTGCAGAAAATCCCGACGCTGTTCCTTCTCTTGTTCCTGTAGCTGTAATTGGTTTAGGGTCGCCAGTTTCTCCTGCCATAATGTATAACTCTTGTCGAATGCATCCCGTAAAGAAACAGTTGCACCAATAGTATCAATAAATTCCAAATGATACGGAACCTGCAATAACTGTTGATGATCATGCTGAGATGCCACATTCAAGAGATTTACAGTCAGTTCCATGCCCATTTTCACAGTGGCAGGCGAACCATTTATATACATCCTGCTTCTACCCTTTCGGTTTACCACCCTCTTTATAATCAGGGAATCGTCCACTTCAAGCCCCTGTTTTTTGAACAGATCCTGCAACATCCTGTTATCGGAAGAAACTTCAAAGAGTGCTTCAACAACGCAGTTTTCCTCTCCGCTTCTAATCCAGTCAGCAGACGCCCGACCACCAGTGAGAAGATGGATGGCACGTAACATTATGGATTTGCCGGCTCCGGTCTCTCCAGTCATCACCACAAGCCCATTACCGTCACTGGCACAAAGATGCAGATGCAGACTTTCGATAAGCGCCAGATTCTTTATCTTTAATTCACAGAGCATCAGGCCTGAAGCATCCCTGCGATTTCGCCATCATCAGGGAAACGATTCAAGGCTTTTTTAGAGAAAATATTTTTCCCGTCCACAACGATCTCATACACACCACCGTCAGAACTGATCAGTTCAACGTCAACATCAAATTTTTCTTTCAACTCAGCTTCCAGACTGGAAGCACGAGGGCCGTAGTTTCACTTACTGCAATATTCAACACTTATTTTCATAACTGTTTTTCCTTTAGAATAAATAATGTCAGTTAATCCTATGCAAATAGCGAACGAGTATAACATAGTCTTTCTGGAAAAAATAACAGAAAAATTCGCTTTTCATTATATTCTTTCGTGAAAACGAGCTTTTTCATTTCAGGGTGGTATAATGTTTTTTTTTGTCAAATCACTTCTCAATTTTACAGATAAAATGCAGGCAGCACGCTCACATACAAACCTTCTTTCCATCCTTGACCATCTACACCAACTGGAAGAATCAAGGCTTTCTTTTTCGGCAAGCGGAAGTACGGAAGCATTGCGTCGAAAAGAAGAATCTCAGCCGGGGTACCGTCAGGCCTTTGCACTAGATGCTGATCGCATTATCCATTCCAGAGCATACACTCGATATATCGATAAGACTCAGGTTTTCTGTCTAGTTTCAAACGACCATATTACCCACAGGGTTCTCCATGTTCAGCTGGTGTCACGAATTGCCCGAACCATTGGCCGATTCCTGCAACTTAATGAGGATCTGATAGAAGCCATTGCGTTAGGCCATGATATTGGCCATGCACCTTTTGGGCATGACGGGGAAAAATTTCTGGCAGAGCTCTGCCTGCAAAATAATACTCCGCCCTTTCAGCACAACATACAGTCTGTTCGATTTCTTGATCACCTGGAACGAAAGGGGAAAGGATGGAACCTCAGCCTGCAAACCCTGGATGGTATCCTGTGTCATGATGGCGAAGTCCATGCGAATCGAATCAGCCCCAATCCAAATAAGGATTTTACCGTACACGATCTTGAATTATCTGAAAAACAGAACAATGCCACAGCCAAACTAGCTCCCATGACTTATGAAGGCTGCGTGGTTCGCATGGCAGACACTGTTGCGTATATTGGCCGTGACATTGAAGACGCCATCCTCTTAGGCCTTATCAAGCGTGAAGACACACCGGCATCCTGCCGTGAACTGCTGGGAAGCAGCAATGGTGAGATTGTATATACTCTGGTCACAGATCTGATTGGAAACAGCCTTATCCCTGACAAAGACGATACTGAAACTGGCCATATCGGATTCTCAGAACCGATTGCCGAACAACTGGAGATACTCAAAACCTTTAACTACACCAACATCTATCTGCACCCAAAGACAAAAGAAAATCTTCCACTTATAAAAAATTGCTACCAATCCCTGTTTGCCCATTATCTGCTCCATTTACAAAATAACTCAGCCACCCAGGCCATCGATCTAATGACCGACATGAACTCAAAATATCTTGCCAGTCATCCCCCTGCCGCTATGGTCTGTGATTATATTGCCGGCATGACAGACGATTTTTTCCTCAAACAAGCCTCAGCAATTGGCTGTAAAGTACCAAAAAAACGATGAGTCTCAGACTTCGCACATTTCTGCCGGGTGAAAACACCAGCATGATGATTATTGCCACTGTCATCGGCCTTATAGCCGGCATTTGTAATATTGTTTTCCGCACTGTGGTGCATTGGGTACATGCGTTTTTTTTTGAAGGCGGAAAACATATGCTCGGCATCGAACTAGGGGGTTGGCACCTGCTCCTTCTCCCTCTTATCCCTATTAGCGGGATGGTACTCCTTATCCCCCTGTCCCTGAAATACCCGGGAGAAGTCAACGGCTACGCTTTCACCAAATTCCTACGTAAAGTAAACCTCGAAGGAGGATACATTAAAGCCCGAACCATTGTCCTTAAAATTGTCGCCACTGCTCTCACCATAGGTACCGGAAATTCAGCCGGAGTTGAAGGACCTATTGCAGCAATTGGTGGTGCCGCAGGATCGCAGATTGGGCAATTTTTCAGGGTTTCAGGCAGTCGTATGAAAGTTTATATTGCGGCTGGTGCCGCAGGCGGAATTGCCGGGATGTTTAATGCACCCATTGCCGGAATTTTCTTTGCTTCTGAGATTGTCCTTCTGGGTACCTTTGAAATCTCCTCATTCGCTGCCCTCGTTATTGCCTCTGCCCTATCTACTGTCGTTACAAGGGCGTATTATGGCACTACGCCAGCGTTTCCCATTCCGCACTATTTTATGGTCAATCCTTTTGTAGAAATCCCTCTCTATACCTTGCTTGCATTAATCATTGGGCTTATTGCAGTTTCTCATATTCATATTTTTTACTGGGTTCGGGATAAGTACGAAGTACTTCCCCTTCATCCACAGTTAAAACCCATAAGCGGAGCCTTTATAGTCGGCTGCATGGCAATTTTTTATCCGCAAATCATGGGTGATGGCTATGAATTCTTAGAGCAGGTTCTCAACGGTGAAGGGGCAATTCTCCTGCTTTTTGCCCTGGTATTTATGAAAATATTTGCCACAGCAATTACCCTTGGCTCGGGTGGTGCCGGAGGTGTATTTGCCCCTGCTCTCTTTATTGGAGCCATGATTGGGGGCTGTTTTGGAAATATAGCACATAAGCTGATGCCAACGCTTACTGCAGATCCTGGTGCGTATGCAACAGTTGGAATCGGTGCCTTTCTGGCAGCATCGACCCACGCCCCCATGACAGCCATCTTTTTACTCTTTGAAATGACTGGGAATTATAAAATAATCATTCCTATTATGTTGACATCTATCATAGGAACAGTTGTTGCGACAAAATTTAAACATGACTCCATTGATACCGTTGATTTTTCGCGGGAAGGAATAGACATCCATGAGGGACGTGAGGCTGCGATCATGAAATCCATTCGGGTTGGAAAAGCTATCACAGAAGACGTGGATTTCATTTCAGAACGTGCAAACATCAACCATCTACTTGAAATTTTCCGACTGGCCAAAAACAGTTTTTATTTTCCGGTGGTGGACGATTCGGGCAGGATGACAGGCATCATTTCCATGCAGGATGTGAAAAACATTCTTCACCGTGCAGAAGAAGAGCGGGTCTGTTATCTCGTTGGAGGCATATGTTCAAGGGATGTCATCATGCTCACTCCGGACGACAGTCTTTATACCGCCATGCAGCTATTTGATGTAAAAGGCATCGAAGAAATCCCGGTTGTTGAAGATCTTGAAAACAAATGGGTAGTGGGAATGCTGAAACGTCGTGATGTTATAGCCACATACAACCACGAAGTATTGAAAAAAGGGATCAGTGAGAAAGCTGAAACCATCCGTATTACCTGTGGCGGATAGCAAAACCAGTGATTTGATTGTAAGAGACACATTGGACACAGACCATAGCTATTTACCGGTCAGGCTTACCCTGTTGAAACCAGGAACCTCCTGTACTATTTTAACAGGAGTTCACAAAAAACTACTTCCAGAGTACCTTCAATTCATCCCGTTGCGGAATATGGCGATATTTGAATTTAGGATAACCAAGCATAAGAGCCGTATACACTTTATGCTTTTCGGGAAGATTCAAGGCATCAATAACAGGCTGGTAATGCTGAAAAGCCTGTACCAGAAATCCGGCCCAGCAGCTACCGATACCGTGACTGTGAGCCGCAAGATCAAGATAAGCTGTTGCCAGAGAACAATCCTCAACGGGATGTTCACTTTTTTCTGGATCTGCATGGGCAATAGCCAGATGAGGAGCCCCCCGTAAAACCTTGTCTTCGCCCTGCTCCCAGGCACGGACAAGTCCGGGAAACATCTTTAAATCCCGCATCCAGTCAACAACCATTCCAGCCAGCTTTTTCACTTCTTCGGGATTTTCAACCATCACCCAGTGCACAGGCTGGCCATTATGGGCACTTGGGGCATAGCAGCTGATATCAAGAATGGCAGCAAGAGTCTCATGGTCTACAACACGTTTTTTGTAGGATCGGATTGAGCGACGACTACGCAGGAAATGTGCCACTGACTCCGGTTTGGGCAGCAGCGTTTTATCCACCAGTGAACTTGTTGCAAGAGGTGAGATTGAGATATCGAGCGCATCAGCCCCACACACAGCCATACAATGTCCACAGCGAATACATTTCTTCACTGCTGCTCTGCGTAACTGAGGATAGCCTTCCTTATCTTCATTTATGAGGTCAAAAGGACATTCCGCTATGCAGGAGTAACATTTTTTACATTTTTCCTGATCGATGGTGAGGCTGATTTTCATTGGAACTCCGATTTCTTCATATCATGTGAATAGGATTTACCTTGTATTATTGATGTCCTTTTATATTATACTGGCCTGATTCTGTAAAGAGCGTAAACACTCCAGCTCCCTCTCAGCCTTATAAAACAGCAGTTATGGCCAACGAAACACTTCACTCAATCAATATCACAAATACTGCTAAAAACCTGATTACTCTACTTGACGCAGCAGAACTGACGAAAAAGATTCCCACCGACCAGACTATCCTTATAAAACCAAATCTGGTGAAGGATCTGCCACCGCCGGTCACCACCCCGGTTCGTCTTGTGGCATTACTCATCGAATACCTCCAGGAGAGAAGGGAGAACGTGCGGATTATCATAGGAGAAGGAACGGGTTCACTGCGATATGACACCCACCATCCCTTTCAGATGCTGGGATATACAAAAATGGCAACTGAGAAAAATATCCATCTCCTGGACCTAAACGTGGAACCACTGACAGAGAGGCAGAACACAGCCTGTAAACGCTGGCCGGTAATGCACCTACCATCCATTTTGAATGATGTTTTTTTGCTTTCTGTACCGGTGCTAAAAGCTCATACCCTGTCCGATGTGACACTTACCATGAAAAACATGATGGGTTGCGTCCCGCCTTCACATTATCGGGGAAATGGCTACTGGGGAAAGTCCAAATTTCACAAGCAGGTGCATGAAGCGATCTTTGACCTGAACCGCTACCGCACTCCTGATTTCACCTTGTTGGATGCATCCATCGGCATGAGTGAATCACATCTCCGGGGAGCCCATTGTAATCCACCGATCAATATACTGGCAGCCTCATCTGATCCAGTGGCAATTGATGCATATGGAGCATCACTGTTAGGGTACCACTGGAGTGATATCAAGCACATCGCCCTTGCAAATAAGGTGTTGGGCAATGCGGAAGATTTCTTCCGCCTTTGAACCACTATTCCAAGAAGCTCGTATGGTACAAAAACGGGTGAATTTACTTTTACTTCTTGCCTCTCTTCTTCTTTTTTTTGTCTTTCTTCTTTTTAACGGACTTTTTCTTTTTGGCAGATTTTGGTTTTTCATACAGAGGACAGCTGGTACAACATTTCCCCTTCTTTACGATTTTATCGCAACACTTCTTCTTTTTCTTAGCCATATACTATTCCCCTGTGGACTATTTTTTTGCATCCTTTTCAGGATCGTCCTTTTCAATGGAAATCAGTTCCAGATCAAAAGCAAGAACAGCACTTGGTTCAATCATCGGTGGTACTCCACGATCCCCATAGGCGATGGCAGGTGGAAGAACGATATGATATTTTGCACCTTCTTTCATCAGCAGTAAAACTTCTGTCCAACCAGGAATAACCTGATTCACACCGAACACCGCCGGTTCACCACGCTTACCGGAATCGTCAAACACTTTTCCATCAATGGTGGTTCCTTTATAATGCACTGTTACAGTATCAGTAGCACTAGGGGTGGCACCAGTTCCAGCAGTAATCACTTCATACTGCAGGCCACTCTCGGTTACAGTTACACCATCTTTCTTTTTATTAGCAGCAAGAAATGCATCACCGGCCTTTTTATTATTTTCCTGCATGGCGAGCATTTCCGCTTCCTGCTTTGCCTTCATTTTCATTGCAAATTCCTGCTGAATTTTCTGCATCTCTTCAGGAGTCAGCATGGATTTTTCCCCGTTAAAACCAGTAGTCAATCCCTTTAACAAGACGTCATAATCCAACTCTCCTTTTATACCATTCAGGTAGTTCCCCATATCAATTCCCATAGAGTAGCTGAGCTTCTCTTTATATCCTGCTAACTCCTCACTATCCACAGCGTATAAAGATCCTGGAAAACTAAGACATGCCAGTAAAAGAACTCCTGCAATTCGCTTCATGTGTAAACTCCTTGTTTTGTTTAGTTGGTGCCGTTTAACAGGCTTATTGAATTACTAGCAATAAACACTACAGACCAAACAGGCAAGTTACAATGATGTAATAATTCAATCGTTCAGAACAACTGGACAATGGTAACTCCCTTATTCTGCTGATTTAGATGGGGATGATAAGCAAGATCCGGAAAGCGACCTAACAGATGTTTTGTCTGCCCTTGACGGCGAGTAAAGTCCTCGCCATGGATAACAGTATGTATTTCACCGCGACTGCACAGATAGTCCAGCGTTCTTCTCACTTCAAGGCGAATGGCTCCACCTTTCCCAGTGGAACCGTAGCCATGAATCAGGGTCAGGATACGTATTTTTTCCTCCTTTCCACTGGCGAGTTCACCCTGCAATCTGGACAACGCCTGGGCAACCGTGGGAAGGTTCTGTTCAAGATTTACCGTTTTTTGATAGAAATGTTTTTCTGCTCCTGCCTGTTGCGCATCATCTTCCTGTTTACAACTGCAATAGGGACAATACTTACACTCAGAATCTATCTCATTTCCACAAATCTGACAGGATACAAGCGATGGCACAGAGGTATCCTTTTATGCCCGTCGAACCATAATCACCTCTTGCATCATTTTGAGATTCCGTAAAATCTGATGCAGGTGATCAAGACTTTCCACTTCAATGGCAATATGGAAGTCTGCTGTATTGGTAGGCGTAATGTGGGCTGAAATCTCAATAATGCTGGCATCATCACTACTGATAGAGGCACTGATTGCAGCAAAAACACCTTTGCTGTTTTCCGCACTCACCTGGATTTCCACTCGATGTCCTGAATTCTGTTTACCAGCCCATTCGACATCAATCCAACGCTCAGGATCAGTTGCCAGGAGATTCACACATTTTGCTTTATGTACGGAAACACCACGACCGCTGGTGATAAATCCAATCACAGGATCCCCGGGAACCGGATTACAACAGCGGCTGATCTTCACCAGCATATCATTTACTCCATCAATAATAATACCTGAGCTGGAAGAAGCACTTTTCTGCCCAACAACAGTATCAGATGAAGCAATAGATTTTTCTTCTTTTATTTCAGCAGGCTGCAGTGTTTTCACCAGATGGGGAATGGTAATCGTGCCACTGCCCACCTTGGCCAGCATATCTCCAAGGGAATTGCAGTGTAAATCCTTCAAGAGCAATTTAATATGACCGCTTTTCACCATCTTTTTCAAGGTAGTATTGCGGCGTTTCAACTCTCTTTCACAAATTTCCTGCCCAAGTTTCAGTGCTTTTTCCCGCTCTTCTTTACGTAGCCATGCCCTGATTCGAGATCTTGCCCGGCTGGTTTTCACAAATTCCAGCCATCCCCTTCGCGGGCGCTGTTTACGGGATGTCACAATTTCCAGGATATCGCCATTCTGTATTTTATACTTCAAGGGAAGCAGTTTGCCATTTACCCTGGCTCCCACACAATGGTCGCCAACTTCGGTGTGTATTGCATAGGCAAAATCAAGGGGGCTTGCCTCTCTGGGTAATTCTTTTACTTCACCGGCTGGTGTTAAGGCGTAAACTTCAGGGTTATAAAGCTCTCCATGTACAGAATCAAGAAATTCCCGTGGATCTTCGACATCCTGCAGATTTTTCACAAGATTTTTCAGCCGTTTAAACAGTCTTGTATCGTCATCTGAGGCACTTTGTCCTTCTTTATATGCCCAATGGGCAGCAACCCCCTCCTGGGCAATACGATCCATCTTCTCGGTGCGAATCTGAATTTCAATAAAATGATCCCTTGGCCCTACCACCGTGGTATGCATGGATTGATAATTATTGGCCTTGGGAACAGAAATAAAATCTTTAATGCGCCCGGGAACAGGAGACCAGTTGGCGTGGATTGTTCCCAGTGCTTCATAACATTCGTTTACAGTATTAACAATAATTCGAAATGCGACCTTATCGTAGACCCTTTCCAGAGGAATCTGCTGCGCCTGAAGTTTTTTATATATTGAATAGAGATGTTTAGGACGACCAATAATACGCGTGGGGGTGATATTATTCGTTCCCAGTTTCTGATATAGAATGGAAATTACTTCATCAACGTAAAGCTGCCTTTCTTCCAGTGAACTTTCAAGTTTTGAAGTGAGTTCGGAGTATTCTTCAGGATAAAGATACTGAAAGGAAAGATCCTCCAGTTCACGCTTCATCCAGTCAATACCAAGGCGGGAAGCCAGGGGAGCGTAGAGATCCTTGGTCTCACGGGCAACTTCTCTTCTCTGTACCGGACTCACACTGTCCAGCAAACACATGTCCTGCAGCCTGTCAGCCAGCTTTACCAGTAAAACCCGAACGTCACTGGCTATAGCCAGAAGCATCTTGCGAACGTTTTCTGCCTGGTGGGTAAGCTTTGAATTATAATGCACATTTGCTATGCGGGTACTGCCATTGACGATCTCCGCAACACTATCACCAAAATCCTTACGCAATGTTACCAGATCGACACCTTCTTTCAGCACTCCATGCAGCAGTCCTGCAACAATGGTATCCAGATCCAAGTGCATGGAAGCAAGAGTTGACGCAACCTGCAGAGTATGCTCCAGATAAGGGGTTCCAGAAAAATGTGTTTTGTCAGCATGAACAGAAACAGCAAGTTCCCAGGCTCGATCAATGGCCTGTAGATCTACTCCGTTCAGATAACTCCTGGCAAGGATCTTTAATCCTTCCGGGGTTACCGTGACACTAAGTTCTTTTTCCATTAGCCATGCATGCCAGCTTGAATTACTTCAAGCAATCGTTGGGTGATTTTCTCAGGTGCCAGTTCTTCTATTGTTCCGTCTCTTCTGTAACGCAGTTCAACAATTCCATTTTTTGTTAAACTTTTTCCCACTGTGACACGCAAGGGGATACCGAGAAGGTCGGCATCCTTGAATTTAAATCCTGGCCGTTCATCACGATCATCAAGCAGAACCTCAACTCCTTTTTTCTGTAATTCATTATAGATAGTTTCGGCAGTATCTGTAATATGAGTATCCTTTAAACCAAGGTTAAGCAAAATCACCTGTACCGGAGCCAGAGGCATGGGAAATATCATTCCATTCTCATCATGATTCTGTTCAATTGCTGCAGCTACAATACGACTGACACCAATACCGTAACACCCCATAACCATGTGTTGATCCAGCCCTTCAGCATCCTGAAATACTGCATTCATAGACTGTGAATAACCGGTACCCAGCTTAAAAACATGTCCTACTTCTATACCTTCTTTCAGGGTTAAACTTCCGCCACAGAGAGGACAGGGATCTTCGGGGCTAATCTGGCGAAGATCAGCTACCTCATCACCCTCAAAATCACGCCCTATATTCACATTAATCATGTGATAATTCTTTTCATTGGCGCCAACCACAAAGTTTTTCATGGCAGCCACTTCCTGGTCAACAAGAAGTTTTACTGTAATTCCAACAGGGCCAAGATACCCGGTGGGAACACCAGTTGCATCAAACACCTCTTTATCATCAGCCATCTCCACATCGGTCACGCCAAGAAGGTTTTTTAACTTCACTTCCTGCACTTCACGATCCCCCCGCACCAGCACGGCAACGGTTTCGCTACCGGTTTTATAGACCATGGTTTTCACGAGTTCCCGGGGTTCAATTTTCATAAACTCACAAACGGCAGGAACCTTGCGTTTACCGGGTGTTTCCACTTTTTCCAGCTCCCGCATGACCGTTTCATCAACGGTGGGCGCTGCAACCGCCGCTTTTTCACTATTTGCGGCATAGTCACAGGCTGAGCAAATCACTAACGTATCTTCACCCGTATCGGCAAGAACCATAAATTCGTGAGAAAAGCTGCCGCCAATTGTGCCGGAATCGGCCTCCACTGAACGAAACTCAAGACCACAACGGGAAAATATTCGTTTATAAGCCTCGAACATGCTCTCGTAAGAGATTGTGGCCGCCGCATCATCAACGTCAAAGGAGTATGCATCCTTCATGATAAATTCACGACCACGCATCAGCCCGAAACGGGGACGGATTTCATCACGAAATTTTGTTTGAATCTGATACAGGTTGAGAGGGAGATCGCGATACGATCTGATTTCGCGTCTTGCAAGATCGGTTATCACTTCCTCATGGGTGGGGCCAAGACAAAATTCACGATTGTGACGATCGTGAAAACGTAAGAGTTCAGGGCCGTATTTGTTATAGCGTCCTGTTTCATTCCACAAATCAGCAGGCTGTACCATCGGCATCAGCAATTCCTGCGATCCCGCTTTGTTCATCTCCTCCCGCACAATT
>Ga0256826_1001044_pt1 | contig 17186 bp, 13 predicted proteins | sample CV79metaG_FD_185975 | JGI IMG/M metagenome (GOLD analysis project Ga0256826, IMG submission 185975) | Hydrothermal vent microbial communities from East Pacific Rise, Pacific Ocean - CV79 | ecosystem: Environmental > Aquatic > Marine > Hydrothermal vents | place: Pacific Ocean: East Pacific Rise...
AGCCACATTTGCGATATTTGTGAACGTTGTCCACCTCGAAAGCAGTAAATATAAGCCTCAGGATTCTCTTGCATAAAAGCTTTCCATTGGCTTTGTTTTAACTCTTTCACCCCATTTTGCATAAGTTTTTTTCCAAGTTCAACGGCACTTGCATTCCCTGCTTCTTTATAACGAATACCGACTAAACGACGCTGTTCATCATCTAAAATAGGAAGATTAACACTATAAGGGAAGGCCCCTTTATTAAACTCTACAGGAGCACGAACATCAATAAGCGGACGCTTATCTAAAACAATAGAACGAAAATCGTCTGTTGTTTCAAGTTCTTTATCAAACAACTTCAACTAAAACTTCTTTTTGTTTAAAGCTTTCACCAATGCTCTGAAGGCTTAATCCTTCTTTTGTACAAAGGCTTAAAAACTCGTCCACACTGGCTTTTTTCACAAAACATAAAAGCCCTCCAGAGGTCTGAGCATCACATAAGATATCTTGCTGTTGTGCTGTCATTGATGATATCTTATGCCCATACGATTCAAAATTTCGTTTAGTTCCCCCAGGTACACAGCCTTTTTCCCAGTACTTTTTGACATTAGCTAAGATGGGCACTTTATCATACTCAACTCTTGCGCTTAAACCACTGCCTTCACATATCTCACTTAAATGCCCTAAAAGACCAAATCCAGTTACATCTGTTATTGCTGTCACACCTTGAAGCTGAGAGATTTTTGCCCCTATTTTATTAAGGGTACACATCTCTTGTATAGCAATATCTAAGTCACCCTCTTCTATTACCTTATTTTTTTGGGCTGTAGTTAAGATACCAATGCCTAAGGGTTTGGTTAAAAAGATTTCACATCCTTCTTCGGCTGTATCATTTCTTTTTAGGTGTTCATTTTTCACTATTCCCGTAACCGCTAAACCAAAAATTGGTTCAGGAGAGTCTATGCTATGTCCACCAGCCAAAGGGATACCTGCTTCTTCACATACAGATCGTCCACCAGCAATCACTTCTGAAGCCACATCTGTGTCTAAAATATTGATCGGCCATCCAAAGATAGAAATTGCCATTAAAGGTTTACCCCCCATCGCATATATATCACTAATCGCATTGGTTGCCGCTATACGTCCAAAAGTAAATGGATCATCTACAATAGGCATAAAAAAATCTGTAGTACTTAACACAGAAGTTCCATCACCTAAGTCAAAGGCAGCCGCATCATCTTTTGTATCATTTCCTACCAATAGCCCCTTATAGCTTATATTACTACGTGAATTGATTAAGATTTTATCTAAAAGTTTTGGTGAGATTTTACATCCACATCCTGCGCCATGTGAATACTGTGTTAGTTTAATTTTTTTCATTTTTTTCCTGTCGAATTTTTTGTAACCATTCACCCATTTTGGCCTCATAACCAATGGGCTTAAACTCAACAAACTTTAAATCTTTACTGAGGTACTTTTGCTGAACCCAACCACCGAAGTCATGAGGATATAAATAATCTTTATTGTTCTGCTGAATGGTTTTAGGAATTTCTAATATATGCCCATCTCTAATTGCTGCTTGGGCTTGGTTGATTGCGTTGTACGCAGAGTTCGACTTAGGCGAAGCACTTAGATAGATAACTGCTTGAGAGAGAATGATTCTGGCTTCAGGATAACCTATTTGAGCTACAGATGTCATCGCAGAGGTACACAAAGTTAAGGCTTGAGGATTGGCATTGCCTATGTCCTCTGAGGCTAAAACAACTAATCTGCGCGCAATGAAAGCAGGATTTTCACCACCTTCTATCAGACGAGCTAAATAATACACTGCTGCGTCAGGGTCTGAACCCCTAATAGACTTAATCATTGCCGAAATAAGGTCATAATGAACCGAGGCTTCCCCTGCTCCATCATTTAAAGAGTAAGGTCGTAATGCCTTTAAATCTTTTAAGTTAATCTCTTTTTTTCCTACACTTACAAACTCTAAAAGCTTGAGCATAGACCGGGCATCTCCATTGCTTGAAACAACAAGATATTTCATTGCATCTTCGCTCAAGTACAACTTCTCTTTGTCGCACGCTCTTAATGCTAAAGCTTCTAAGTCTTCTATGGAGTGTGCTTTTAACTCAAATAACATTGAACGTGAACGAATCCCTGCTGTCAGGCTAAAGTATGGGTTTTCTGTTGATGCTCCGATGACTAACACTGCGTTAGTTTCCATAACGGGGAGTAAAACCTCTTGCTGGTTTTTTGAAAGACGGTGAACCTCATCAATGAAGATAAGAGGTTTTTGAAGAGCATTTTCATACTGAGTAAATATTTTACGAAGTTGGTCTATTTTTACAGAGGTAGCATTAAACTCATAAAAAGGAACATCTAAAATACTCGCAATAATTCTAGCTAAGGTAGTTTTCCCAGATCCAGGAGGTCCATAAAAAAAAGAATGGGGCATTTGAGCATTCTCAAGAAGCCGTCGTAATGCCGCATCTTTTGAAGCTAAATGTGATTGTCCTATGAAGTCTTCAAAGACCTTAGGACGTAAGAGATAAGTAAAGTCTGCCACGGTCTAATTAACCGTTAATAACTTTAATGATGACGTCACGACTCTCACGTGGACCGTCGAACTCACAAAAGAAGATTCCTTGCCACTCACCAAACATTGGGTGACCATCTATAACAGGGATACTGACCGTTGCACCTGTTAATGCAGACTTTAAGTGACCTTGAGCATTACCACCCTTATGAGCGAACTCTCTTCCTGAAACATAATCTTTAAGAAGTGCTAGGTAGTCACGTCTTAGGTTTTGGTCAACATTTTCAAACAGTGCTACTGAACCCGTAGTGTGGGGTGTAAAAACAACAACGATTCCATCTTTAATACCTGAAGTAATAACAGCTTCTTTTACCTCGCCTGTGATGTTAATCATCTGTGTTGTATGTTCTGTTTTTAATGTAATTTTAGTCATCTATTTTCCTATTTTAAAGTTTATATTTTTGCTTAAGCGGTTCAGCTTAATCTTCGTCTATGTAATCATCCCAAGACTTATCTGCTTTGAGGGCACCTTGAATCTTATCTTTTGCTTTTTCAATTCGTTTTCTTTTGTCTTTGTCATCTTCCATAGCTAATAATTTAGCAGAATCCTCTTCTAACTGAACTTTCTCTTTTTCTTCTTTTTCTATCTTACGTTTTTTGAAGTTCTCTCTTTGTGCATCTGTTTTCGTTACAGAATCCACATAATCACGTACTGAAGTATATTCGCTTCGAGACAAGTAACGAGACTTACCATCAGGAAGATTGTTTAAATCAATTCCACCATAAGAGAGACGTTTAAGGTCAGCTACTTCAGTCCCAAAATAAGCGAAGAAACGTCTAAGTTCACGGTTTTGCCCTTCGGTAATCCCTACTTTTAAAGTCGAGTAATTATCTCCATTTTTTAAGATGGTGTAGGTTGAAAACGCAGCAAAAGTCATAGACGTAATCTCTGAATGAGAGTGCGCTCCTGCACTTGCATCATCTATGGTCATTCCTTTTCGCATTGCTTCTTCCATTGCTTCAGTAATACGACCTTTAATTTTAACCTTGTAGACTCTTTCTAAGTCTGAGTTCATTAAAATCGTTGCAACTACCGAAGAGTCAGTTAAAAGTAAAAGCCCTTCTGTCGCGTAATCTAAACGCCCAATAGGAATGAAGTGTCTAAACTTATGATCCAGAGTATCATAAATGATTTTTCTATCTCTAGGGTCTTTTTTGGTGACTAACTCACCTTTTTTCTTGTTGTAAGCAATTACGGTAATAATATCTTTTGGAGATACTTTTTTACCGTGAACATAAACCTCAGTATTTCTCTCATCTACCTGAGTTGCTGGATTATCTTCTATCTTGCCGCCAATCTTAACTGCTCCGTCTAGAACAGCCTTATCGGCTTCTCTTCTTGAATACGTTGAGTAGTGCGCAATAAACTTATTTAGTCGCATCATTTGTGTAGGTTCCTTTCGTACTCCTTGTAGTCGCAGAGGACTAAAAAGGAGTTATATTATATTTTTCTTCTTTGAGTTCATAGTTATACTATGGACGATAAGAAAAAAGGATAAGGTGGCTTCTTTTTAGTCCTCCCTACGGGCGAGCTATAAATGAACATGAGTCAGCGTCAGAACCTTTCCACCATAGTTTCAACTATGATAAAAAAGTCCTTCCTTGATCATCCTCATTTATAACTCGCTGCGACTGCAAGGAGTACAAAAGAAACCTACTTAATCCCTTCTTCTATTAATTTATGAATGTGTAAGACACCTTTTACACTTTTGTTCTCATCGGTCACTACCATCAATTGTATCTTCTTCTGCTCAATTAAGACAAGAGCATCCGAAGCCAACATGTTTTCATCTGTAATGGTCATTGGATTCATCGTTGCATATTTTGCGATCTTCTCATCAAGAGAAAAGCCTTCTTGTAAAAGGGCACGACGAATATCTCCATCTGAAATTAGTCCCAGTAAGGTTTTGTTCTCATCTACTAAAAGTGCCGTACCTAAACGACCCTCACTAATAGTTAAAATAGCATCTTTTACTAAGGTCTCTTCAGAGATAAAAGGAAGTTCTTCTTTACGCATAAGGTCAGTGACCTTTACAAAAAGCTGACGTCCTAAAGAACCACCAGGATGAAAAGAGGCAAAGTCCTCTTTCTTAAAGTCTTGCGCATACATTAGACAAATTGCTAAGGCATCACCAAGGGCTAAAGTCAATGTTGTTGAAGATGTAGGTGCAATACCTAAAGGACAAGCTTCTTTGGCTATTTCAATAGACAATACAATGTCTGAGAATTTACCTAAAGTTGACTTATTATGACGGGTCATTCCAATAAGAGGAATTTCAAAGCGTTTGATGTGAGGTAAGATAGCAGAGAGTTCTCCACTTTCGCCACTGTAAGAGATGGCTAAAACCACATCATCAGGGCCAATCATACCTAAGTCACCATGCAGAGCTTCTGTGGGGTGTAAAAAGAAAGAAGGTGTTCCTGTCGAAGCAAAGGTTGCTGCCATTTTGGCACCAATTAAGCCTGACTTTCCAACACCTGTAATAATTAACTTACCCTTACATTTAGAAACGCACTCTACTGCCTCATTCATCTCATCAGAGATATGGTTGATGGCATTAAGCAGAGCATCGGCTTCTATCTGAAGTGTCTCTTTAGCAATAGTAATATAATCGTTGCGTCTTTGTTTCATGTCTATGATTTTACCACAAAGAGACTTTAATTCGCGTTACTTCGCTCCAAGCTCTAACTTACTTGGTATGTATTCATTATCTTCTTTAGAAATTTCAATATCAAACGGTTCTAAAACACCTAAACGTTCAGGAGCAATTTTTTTACTTGCAAGATAATCTACAATGACTTGAGCACGAGTATTAGCTAGGCTAATAAGGTCTTTTACATCTACTTTTTGGGCATCAATTAGTGCTGAAGTCACTACTTTACGAGTGGCAAGCTTTTTAGCATCAGAGTCCATATCTTTTTTATCAATGCTCTCTTCAAGTTTGTCTAACTTCTCTTCTTTAAAATGCGCCACATAAAGCTCTTTTAGAAGGTCATCAAAATCATCCCTATCCATTTTCGAGATATCAGTACTGTTGTCATCTAGTTTTGCTATGCCCTCTTTATAAAGACTCGCCGTTTTCATTGCCAACAAGTCACGCTTTAGGTCATACGAACCGGCTACTTGAAGGGTTAACATCTCTTTGTCAATTAATGCAGTTGACAACTTATCTAATTTTTCACGCTCAGGGGGAAGGAGTTTTGATTTACCCTCTTCAAAAGCAACATTATCAAGTTCACTTTCATCCATACCTAACATATTTCCTAAAAATCTAAACGGCGCAGTCGCCACACCAACAATCATATTTTTAAAAGCAGTCCAAACAACATGCCCGATAGCAAACTCAGGATTATCAACATCCCCTTCTACAGGAACATCAAGATCAATTACTCCATCACTATCTTTAAGTAAGGCAATAGCTAAACCTACTGGAGCAGAGATAGCATCTTCACTCTCAACCTCTTCTCCAAGCGTAAGTTTTTTAAGGATGATTCGATTTCCACCTTTCATCTGTGAGTTATTGATTTTATAGTCTAACTCAACATTCATTTTTCCTTCTTTTAGCTTATAACCGATGAACTTACCTGTGTATGGAGAGAGGTTTGTCATGTTTATATTTTGAAACTTAACTGACATGTCTGTAAATTTTTTCGGATTAGCCGAAAGCAGAGAACCCTTAATTTTCATCAGACCATACTCGTCAACTTGACCATCTATATCTGTAGTTGTTTTAATGTCTTCTAATGTTCCTAAGGCTAACATCTCTCCATTTAAGTTATGAATATCTGTCCCAAAAGGAAGAGGTAAAGAGAGGTCAGTAAAACTCCCTGTTCCATTTTTAAAGTTCACTTTTCCAATAAATACTGAGAATGGTTTTTTCTTTTCACCTTCGGCTACTACAGTTGTTGCATTGCTATCTTGTACGCTTGTGTTAGCATCTACAACCATTAGACCATCAAGGTTTGTGGTCTTGTTCGCATCTACTTTCATACGTGCATACGGCTCATAAATATCAATATGGTCAATCTTCATCTGGTCAGGGTTAAGTGTTAAATCAATGTTTTTAATCAGTAATTTTGAAAAAGCAAAAAAGGTCTTTCCTTCTCTACGTTCTGAGATATTAAAGTCATTCATCTCTGTATTAGCAATCACTACTGTTTTCTTCTTGCTATGGTCTGCTTTAATATCAAAACTTAAAAAACCACTATTTAAATCAGCATTGGCTTTTTTCTCTACATAAGGCTGAAACTTACTCAAGTCTAATCTTTTCATACGTACTTTTGAGTAAACTTTAAGTGGTTCTTGTCTTAGTTTTGAGCTAACTGTAAACTGCCCTGCTTTGTTAATACGTAACGAAAGTTTATTGGTTGACCATGAGCCTTTTTTAGAGGATAGGTTTTTCATATTAAAGTTCATTTTATCTATTTTTGTAATCGCATCTTCTGCATTGAACTTATCTTCGAAGGTAATTTTGGCAGAATTTACATTTAGATTTTCAACCTTCCAATTTAGTGATGAAGGCTCCGCTTTTACTTTTTTCTTTGTTGGAGTGGCGTTTGGTGCAATATGGTCAAAATTAATCTCACCATTTTCATCCATTAAGGCATAAATATCTAAACCATTTAGCGCTACATCATGGACTGAGACATCCATTTTATCTGGAGTGCTTACCGAACCTTTAACCTTAAGTGAACTAAACTTCGCCCAGTTCTTCTTTGAAGAGAGGGGTTGAAGGCTTAACCCTGCTACTTTAGTAGTAAACTGGTTTACATCAATTTTATCACCCTGCATCTTCATGTCCGCAAGGTTAAACTCAAAACTTTTTATATCCGTGCGAAAAGGTTCTTGAACTGACTTATCCATAAAAGTAATTTTATTACTCGTTATCTGCATATGCTCAAGCTGTATTTTCATTGCAGAACTGTTATCATCTTCTTTGGTTTTAGGTTTTGTCTTATCTGCTAACGGAGCATACTTTTCAAAGTTCAATTTTCCTTTTTCATCTTTAAGTGCATTGATGTTCAGTTCTTGCATCATCAATGTATTAAGAGTGATTTCTTGCTGTTTTAGTTTAGCATTACCATTAAGAGAAAAAAGAGGCATTTCAAAGGCTATAAAGCCCTTGAGCTCGTTTAAGTAAGTGTTTTTAATAGCTAAGTCATATGAATTAATATCTAAAGCTTTATCATCCATATGGATATTTTTCAAGTTCAAGTCAAAACTTTCAAATCCTGCTATATACGGTTCAACCGAATAATGCTCTTCAAAGCTAATTGCTTGCGTATTAATACCAACATGAGCAACATCTACCTTCCATTTACTTGGTTCTTCCGTAGCGTTGGATTCAACACTTGGTGCAGATTTAGGAAGGTAAGAGAGCCAGTTAATAACACCTTGGTCATCTCTAACTGCCTTAACCGTTAGTCCTTGAATATTAAAGGCTTCTACATTTACTTGTTGCTTAGTCACATCTACATCACCATTTAAAGTAAGAGAAGGAAGGGTTAGCATATCTTCTTTACTTGCCTTATCTTGAAGACGGAGTTTATCTATATTTAACTTATATTGATTAATATGTATCTGCATAGGATTTGCTGATAAGTCCGCTGTGTAGGACATCTCTGCATTTAAAGCACCATCTGCAACAATAAAACCTAACGTATCTTTAAAGTACTTCCATTGAGTATAAAGTCGTCCAGAATGCAGTTGTAAAGAGCCTTCTAACCGAAGCGGTTCAAGTGAGTTTACCTTTCCATTGTACTTAACAAAGGCACCATCATCAATTTCAATATATAAAGAGAGTTCATTGTTGTGGTCATTACGCGTTGAAAAATCACGAATGGTAAAGTTAATAGGTTTAAGTTTTACATTAAAAGGTTCCGCACCAGCTTCATCAAGAAAAGCAATCTGCCCTCTTTGGATAACAAACTTTTCAATTAAGATATTTGGTAGTTCTGTTTTAGCAGGTTCTTCTTTAGGCTCAGTCGTATTGGCATCATCCCCTAAAAGAAGAAGATCTGCGAAGTTAAACGTTCCATCGGCTTTTTTGTGCACATTAATTCGAGGAGAACTTAAAGAGATAAGACTTATGTCAATCGTACCTGTAATTAAGTCTAGAGGATCAACATTAACATCAATCTCACGAATAAATACAAAATTATCTTTATCTATTGTTTCATGTAGTGTGAAGTTCTCTATATTAACACTAAACGCAAAAGGGTTAATAGAAACAGCGCCCACACTAACCTTACGCTTTAGTGCTGAACTAGCATTCTCTTCAATTTGAGTTTTAACAATTCCGGGAAGTACAAAAATCCCAACAATGGTATAAACAACAACAAGTCCAAGTAGTATTTTTAAAAGTAATTTACGCATTTCTAAGCCCTAGTATTAATTAGTAATATTTTAGCAAAGCTTTGTTTAAATCTTATCACGGGGAGCGTTAAAAGGTATTTTTTAAGGGGTTCTCCCAAGAAGGGAGAAAAGAAGAACTACTGTACGAAAACAGTAGGAACGATAAGTGGATATTTTTTCATTTTACGATAAATATGTTTACGAACAACCTGGCGTAAGTCATTTTCTAAGGCTCTTTGGTTCTCAATTAGACCTTGTTTTAGATTTAATAAGAAGTGCTCAAGAACATCTTCCATCTCTTTAGCAAAGGCTTTATCATTTTTATCTGCAACAAGACCAAATGAGCTAACACGTGGCTTAGAAATCAGACTAGAGTCTGTCTCACTTACTTGAGCAACGATCATTACGATACCTTCGCCAGCAAGTTTTTGTCTGTCAATAACAATGTCATCAGCAATTTGATGGTTATTTTGGTTGTCAATGTAAGTCTTACCTGAACGAACCTTTTTAACCTTACGCATGTACTTAGGGCTAATTTCGATTGTTTCACCATCACCCATAATTAAAATATTACGCTCAGGAATACCACACGTAACCGCTGTTTCACTGTGTTTCATCGTATGGTTATACTCACCGTGAATTGGTAAGAAGAATTTTGGTTTAGTAAGACGAAGCATTAACTTCTGCTCTTCTTGTGCTGCGTGACCTGAAACGTGAATGTCTTTAGACTGAGCCACTCTAGCCCCTGCGCGTTGAAGGTGGTTAAGCATTCCAGAGATAGAACCTTCATTACCCGGAATCGCACGAGATGAAAGAACAATTAAATCTGTTGGTTTAATTTTAATATGTCTGTGCTCGCCTGTTGCCATTCTAAATAGAGCCGATGAAGGCTCACCTTGTGAACCTGTTGTAATAATCATTACTTTTTTATCTTCATAACGTGAAACATCATCTGGATCAATAAAGATACGTTTGTCTAAGTTAATGTAACCGTATGCCATTGCAACTTCAAGGTTTCGCTCCATTGAGCGACCGATAACACAGATTTTTCTATCATACTTAAGTGCATACGCAATAGCTTGTTGTAGACGGTGAATGTTAGAACTGAAAGTAGAAAGAATTACACGTCCTTCTGCCTTAGCAAACATTCTATCAAGCCCTGGTGCAACAGATAATTCTGACGGTGTCATACCAATATTGTATGAGTTTGTAGAATCAGAAAGAAGACATAAAACACCTTTTTCACCGTAGTGAGCAAGACGGTGTAAGTCTGCTGGATAACCATCTACTGGAGTATGGTCAATTTTAAAGTCACCCGTGTGAATAACTGTTCCCGCGTCTGTTGTAATCGCTAAAGATGAAGAATCAATGATAGAGTGCGTCATGTGCATCCACTCAACTTCAAAGTCATTTCCAATTTTGTACGCCTTACGTTTGTCAATAGGACGGAAGAATGATTTGTGTTGTTTAATGTGGTGTTCATCAAATTTATTTGCAATCATTGCTAATGGAAAAGCGGTACCGTAAATTGGGTATTGGAATTCTTTATAGAAGTAAGGAACCGCGCCAATATGATCTTCGTGAGCATGAGTAATAATAACGGCAACAATCTTGTCTTTAATCTCACGGATATAAGTAAAATCAGGAACAAGAATGTCAACACCGTGCATCTCTTCATCAGGAAAAGACATTCCGATATCAACTAAGATAGCCTCATTTTCAGTTTCAATAACAGTAATATTTCCACCAATTTCATTTAGACCACCTAATGGTGTAATACGAACTTTTGCTTTCGTATTTAAATCAAGTTTATGGTGAGGGTTAAGACGCTCTTTGTGAATCTCTTGATTACGCATAACACAGTCTTTTAAAGACTTGTCCGCTTGAACACCTCCTGGATTAAATCCACGTTTATAACGGTTACGGTTTCCACCATTTTTATTATTGTTGTTGCGATTTCCACCCTGCCCACCTTGACGGTTTTGGTTGTTACCCTGACGATTTTGATTATTTTTGTTTAGAGGCTGAGCTCTTTGACCCTGAGGTTTTTGACCTTCAGCTTTATTTCCATCTACCTCAGTAGCATGAACGTTTCCGTCTACACTGTTGTCTTGTGGTTGTTTGTTTCCATTATCATTGTTATTATTATTAGGACGACGATTTCTATTATTATTGTTATTATTATTTTGACGTCTATTATTGTTATTATTTTCATTTTGAGGACGACTCTCTGTCGCGCTTGTAGGTGGTGTTAATGGTTCACTTGTTGGTGTACCTGTATTCTTATTATTGTTTTCTTCCATGCCAAACTCCTTAATTTTTGGAGTCTTAGACTAAATTTTAGTTAAAGACTTATAGAGTTGGTGATAATTAGCCGTTGTTGTTTGATGCGGACGAATTGTGGGAGACAAGCTCATTGTCTCCAAAGCATTACTAACTTCTGCCTTGTCATATACCTGAGAAAGATTTTTGAGCAGAGTTTTGCGGGGCTGAGCAAAAGCCACACGTAACATATCTTCCAATCCAGTATCTGAAGATCGACTCGAGTTCTTAATAATCTTTAAAACCGCCGAATGAATTTTCGGGGGTGGATTAAAGCACTCGGGTGGAACTTCTATAACAATGCCGGCGTGCCCTACTGTCTGAGTAATGACAGAGAGCGAACCAAAGTTTTTATCGCCAGGTTGAGCAGAAAACTTCTGCCCAACTTCACGTTGAACCATAACTAGTAAAGATTTACAATGAGGGTCGGCTAATGCTTTTAAAATAATTTTCGTTGCGATGTAGTAAGGTAGGTTTGCTACCAAATCATAATCGCCGTCTAATAAATTAACCTTCCAGTGATCAAGTACATCGCCGCAGCGAAGTTCTAATCTACCGGTATTCATCTCTTCTTTGAACTCTACGTTAAGGAGCTTACACAAATCGGTGTCCACTTCAAAAGCAATAACGCTTTTGACGTTCACTAAATGTTTAGTCAAATCACCTAAGCCAGGCCCAATTTCTGCGATAAAATTATCGTTATGGGGCATCGCTTCGACTATTCGTCTTACAACACTTTCGTCAATTAAAAAGTTCTGTCCAAACTTCTTTTTAGCTACTACATCATTTTTCATAGGTTGAAAGGATAGCCAAAAACTGCTTACAATAAGCATTTGTTGATAAAGTTTATCATTTTTCGCTTAAATAGCAATGATGTTTTATTAAGTTTTCAAATATTAATGCTTAGGTGTCACTTTTTAGTCGTTTCTTTTGCTGTACTGTTTACATCCTCAGGAATTACGTAAGGCACGCACTTTTCATGTTTTTTAGTATAACGAGTACTCGCACGATAATCATCAAACTCTTCATTATAATAGATAGTATGTAACATTCTAGACTTATAACTTCCATCTTTTTCTTCTTCTTCCATCACAATTTGAGAGTTGGTTATAAACTCAAAAGAGAGTAAGGTTTCGTTATTTTCCATAATAATTTTGTCTGTGTTAGGCATATAAAGCTGATCAGGACGGAAATAATCCTTAGGATATGAAGCACAGTAATAACGAAGACCATTGCTGTAACGGCTGTTAACTGTGCGTAAGTTAAACTTATTGTAAAGCTCATAGGGCCAAATTTCTGTGTCTACCTCAACACCCGGACGTTTTACAGAACAACTGCTAAAAATCACAAGAGACACGACTAAGGCAATTAAAGAGAATAATTTCATAAATAGATTATAGCCTAAGAAAGATGCCCAATCAGCATTAAAGTGCCTGCATCTCTATATTGTCCATTACACTTTCTGTAAAAAGGTAGTCACTTTCTTTGGCAATTTTATGACATTGTATGCAAGAATTTATACGCCCTTGGTACCACGCTTCCTTGCCTGTTTTGTCATAAACCCCGTACCACCAATCTCCATTTTCACTGTCATAGCCCTGCTCTTTTTTAACCATTATTACTAATCTCACCAACTTTTTACGTCGTTTGTCTGCATAAAGGGGTTTAAGGAGTTCTGCTCCCACAGGAAATACTTTCACCTTTTGAATATATGCTTTTTGCCCTAAGTCATTTGCATGAATATCTATAAAAGCATTGTGTGAAGCAGACTCTAAAGGGTCTTCGTTTAGTCTTGTTAGTTTTTCCCAGCCCTCAAAAGAGATGTTTTCACTTGCTTCGTACTTCGCATCATACTTTTTTTGAGGTGCTGAACTACAGGCATTAAACAGTACTAAGGTAAGTAGAAAAAAGAAAAAAGTTCTCATCTAAAAAGAGTAATACCTTTTAGGTTTTAAAAGGCACAAGTATTAGAAGTAGTTATATTACTTCAGAAATAAATAAAAGGTATTTTTTCTCAGGAATTGACTCACCAAAGCCCATTAACGAGGCATCTATTCTCTGATTTTCTTTAGTAAACGAAACACAAAGTTCATACATCATTTGTTCATTACTCAAAATATTTAGTTCACTCAAAAAAGAGCCTACTTTCAGAGCATTTTCTTTTCCTAAAAAAAGATATAGTTTTTTGGCTTTTACATCTAACTTATATTGGTTAATATTAGCCTGCCACGAGGGAACGAACTCCCCCTTCTCATTCTCTTGAAGCCCCATTGCAGACAGGGAAAAATCACTCTCATTATTTATGGCTTCACGTATGTCATCTATTAAATCTATTATTACTTTCATAAAAGAATTATACTAAACTTCGTATATGAATACTTTTAATGAAAAAATACATGCCTTAAAAGATGGTGCTTATGATGTGCGTTTTAATACTAAACGTTACCTTCTAAGAAAAGAGACTCTACTTGAAGGAAAACTCATCAAGCTTTATGCCGAAGAACTAGGGGGAAATGACTTTATATCGCTTAACTATTATCCTTTCATAAAAGAGGGTTTATTAAAACCCTGTGAAATGCCCTCAGAGAAAGTGAAAGAATTTGTTTTGAAACTAACTACGCTATAATTTACTAAATTAAAATTGGATTTATTTATGCTTTCTCCATTTACCCAGAAATTTATTTTTTTTCTTACCATTCCTCTTGTACTTTTAGCCTTTTTTTCCCTGTCTAACATTCAGAAGAACCTTCATAAAAATGCCGTTGAACAACTCAAAGGGCATATGCTTGAACTGGTTGAACATCAGGCTTCTGAAATCACAGGACAACTTGACCGCGCTACTGCCATTGCTGAGACTACTGCTAACGCCGTAGGGATTGCACATCCCGTAGAAGCAGAAAATCTTTACCGAATGCTTAAAAGTAATCTTAATCAACTTCCTATTATTTACGGTGCTGCCATCGCTTATGAAAAGTACAGTTACCCGAACACTAAACTCTTTGCACCGTATGTCTATCGTGAAAAGAAGAAATTTAAGTACATTGAGCTTGCAAGTGATGCTTATGACTACACAGACAAACAGTGGCAATGGTGGCACGGTCCACGTGACTTAGGTAAGGGAATTTGGACAGCACCTTATTTTGATGAAGGTGCAGGAAATACACTTATGGTCACCTACTCTGCTCCATTTTTTACAGACAAACAGTTTACAGGAGTGAGCACAGTTGACATAGACCTCACTAAACTCCAACAGACCCTTAAGCTTGAGTCTCTTAAAAACATTCAGTATATCATTCTCACCAACACCGGACACTTTGCTTACCATTACAAAAAGAGCCTAATAGGACAGTCATACATTGACCTCGCAAACAAACTAGGACTTAAAGAAGCCCTTGTCTTAGGAAAAGAGATGATTGCCGGCGAAAGTGGTTTTTATGAGATTAAGCATAAAAACAAAAAAGAGTGGATTTTTTACGCACCTATTGGTCATTATGGTTGGAGTTTTGCCATTAGAACCTCAGAAGAAACAGCACATTCTCTTGTCGATCATGATACGAACGATGCCAGTGTTTGGTTACTGTTTATCGTCATCTTAGGCTTAGGGCTTACCCATCTTGTTTCAAAAGCGACTATTGTTAGACCTCTTGAGAAACTACGAGAAGGTATTCAATCCTTAGATAAGGGTAAAGACAACATACTTAAAGAAGGAAGGTTTCCTTCCATTATTAAAGAGATAGCTTCTTTAGTTTTACAACATCATAGCCATCAGGTTCAAAGCCTTGAAAAAGAAAAGCATGAGAAAAAAAGCTTACAAGGGACACTAGACGAGAAACTGTCTCTTCTCAGAAAAAACCGTCGTCGTCTCAAAGGGTTTCTTAATGCCGCACGAAATCCAACGATTAACATTGACCAAGCAGGTGAGATTTTATTGGCAAACAACAAGTTTAAAACACTTATTGGTAAGTCTGATGTTAATGACTTAACCGTAGCTCTTTTAGTTAAAAGTACCCATAAAAAGCAAGTTGCTAATGTTATTGAGACTCTTTTTAAAGAGCTTCAAGTCCAAGTTATTGAAGAACTAGAAATTACACCTTCTGAAGGCGACCCCATTCAATGTAAAATTATCTTTACCCCTATCATTCTAGACGAAGATGACATTGAAGCCAGTATTATCTTTCTTGTAAAGGAAACCTTATGATTCGACTACTTATTGCTCTACTTTTTGTCTCCTCTTTACACGGGGAGTCAGACATCTTTTTGGGCGAACTCAAAGATGGAAATGTTTCTCAACTACTACGTGAAAACACAAGTGAAATTCAAAAGTCACAAACAGATAACCAGCTTGCGGTAAAAAGAGAACATCTAAACCAAATCTTCACACTTATGCAAGAGCAAAAAGCGATGAATTCTGAGCTTTACCAAAAGCTTCATAAAACAAGCAATCCTCAAGATAAAAACAAACTACAAAAAGATCTTAAATCTAATCAAAAACGTCTTTTTAAGCTCGAAGAGTCTTTTAATGAGATTGCCATTAACGGCTTAGACATTAACTCTATTGATGAAGAAAAAAAGACAGAGAAGAAAAGTTTTCAAGAGAGTCTTATGGAGATTTTCGAGCCTCTAGTTATCTCTTTAAAACGCGCCACTGAGCACCCAAGACAGATTGAAAAGGTAAGAGCAGAGATTTCAACTTATGAAACAAAACTTCCAGAAATCGTTTCGGCTTTGGACAACTTAAATGCTATTCAAACATCTTCTTTAGATGTGGCTCTACAGACTAAAATCACCCTAACTCAAGAGCAATTAAGACGTCAAAAAATTCTTCTGACAAACCATTTGAGTGTACTGAAAAATAAACTTGAAGAGTATGAGTCGTATGAGTCTTCTATGTTTGACAATGCAAGTGATGGTTTTTTTAACTTTATTAAGGGACGTGGTTTAAATATTTTACTCGCACTAAGTGGCTTCATCTTAACCCTTAGTTTCTTCATGATGTTTAGAAAAAAACTGCAAAATAGATTTGAGCATCTTCAACATGCACGTAATGTCTTTCTTCTTCGTATTCTCCAATTAGGATTAGGTATTTTTTCTGTCATCATGGCTATTGCTGCAGCACTTATTGTCTTTTATGTCCGTGCGGATTGGTTAATGTTGGCAATCTCATTTTTACTTCTACTTGGTATTGGTTGGTCATTAAAAAGCTTTTTACCTGGCTTTTTAGACGAGGCAAAACTTATCTTAAACATGGGTATTGTTCGTGAAGAGGAGAGGGTAGTTTACCTTGGTGTTCCATGGAGAGTTCAGTCTATTGGTATGTTGGCAATTTTATCCAACCCCGCCTTGAGTGCAGGCGAAATGCGCATTACTCTTGACACCCTAAAGAACCTAAACTCACGCCCTATTGATAAGGATGAACCTTGGTTTCCTACCCGTAAAGGTGATTATATTGTAATGACAGATGGCACCTATGGTCAGGTAGTTTTTCAGTCACCAGAAATGGTAAGTATTCGTACCTATTCAACTGCCATTCGTTCTTTTTCAACAGAGAAGTTTATTGACTTAAACCCAACCAATATCTCACAAGAAGGTTTTGGAATTTTCATTACAATTTCTATCTCGTATGAGCATCAGAGTCAAATTACATCAAACATTCGTCTTATTCTTGAAAATTCTCTGCGTAAGACCCTTGTTAATGAGAGTTTCATCAACGCCTTTCAAGAGTTAAAGGTTGAGTTTAAAGAGGCAACACCCCACTCTTTAGACTTACAAATTTTGTCAACATATGACGGTTCTGCCGCGGATGATTACAATCGTATTAAACGTGTAATTAGACGAAACGCCCTTGATATTTGTAATGAAAATGGATGGACCTTACCGTACACCAAGTTACAATTAGATGGGCAAAGCTTACAGATTTTAGACTCAAGAAAAAAC
>Ga0256826_1001045_pt1 | contig 17184 bp, 8 predicted proteins | sample CV79metaG_FD_185975 | JGI IMG/M metagenome (GOLD analysis project Ga0256826, IMG submission 185975) | Hydrothermal vent microbial communities from East Pacific Rise, Pacific Ocean - CV79 | ecosystem: Environmental > Aquatic > Marine > Hydrothermal vents | place: Pacific Ocean: East Pacific Rise...
CTCTCTATACTCATGATGCCCTATGATATTTTTTATGCTTGGGTACTTTGCTTTGAGGTACTTCACAAGTCTTATGTTGGCGTTTAACTGCGCTGGTGTTAAATCCTCTTTTGAGTTAGCTTCTCCACCAACATTTTCTACCCCAATGCTAGAGTAGTTAAGGCCGATAACATGACGTGCCATCCAGTTGTCAGGCATGAGCTGGTAGATAGTCCCATCTCTATCAACTAAAAAATGAGCAGAGACATTAAGTGCTGAGGCTTTGGCGATGTCGGCACGGTCACTAAAAAGAAGTTCGGCGTTTAAACGCTCAAAACTCTTCTCTAAGTCCATAACAGCAGTCCAGTGAAGAACTACTGTTTTTGGCTCGATAGTGATGTCTTTTACATCAAAACCGTAGTGAGATTTGATGTACTCTTTTGTGAGGTTTTTACGTTTGTCTGTAAAGATAATAGGTTTTTGGATGATAGAGTATTGTGTGTGTAGATTTTCGATTCTGGCATTTGACTCTTTAATTTTCTCTATTGAAATATTGCCAGATTTAATCTCTTTAAAGATAGTCTCTACAAGCTCTTTGACACTTACATTTTCAAGCTGATTTCCAAAAAGAAGTATGTCTACTCCGGAGTTTATGGCTAAAGTCGTTCTTTTTGCAAGAGAGTAGTGCTGAGAGATAGCCCCCATCTGAAGGTCATCACTGATGATGACACCTTTAAAGTTGAGCATCTTACGAAGGAGGTCTGTGTTGAACTTATAAGAGAGAGTCGCTGGGTATTTAGGGTCGATATGAGAGTTGAAAACATGAGCAGTCATTATCATATCTACCTGTTTTTCATCTATAAGAACCTTATAGGGCTCTAACTCCTCTGGACTCCAAGTCTCACTTACATCTACAAAACCATTATGTGAATCACCAAGAGATGAACCATGACCAGGGAAGTGTTTTAAAACTGAGATAACATTGTGCATTTTTTGCTCTTGAATGAGGACTTTACTAAATGCCACAACTTGACGAACATCACTACCAAAAGAGCGCTCTAGTCCTACAATTACTCTATTTTTAGGGTTTATAGCCAAGTCAACTACAGGAGCGAAGTTCATGTTTATCCCAGCATCTTCTATCATCTGTGACTGTTTTTCATAAACGCCAAGAGTATCTTCAAAATTCATCCCAGAGACTTTAGCTGCTGATGGAATGGACTCAAAGCCATACTTAGGTTTAAGTCGTGCAACTTTGCCACCCTCTTGGTCTACACTTATAAATAGAGCTTTGGGTGAGTATGCTTTTAGATTAGCTGTTAATGTTTTAAGTTGAGTAGGCGAAGAGATATTTTTAGTCTTACTTCTGTTTTTGTAAAACTTGTCAAACAAGATAACTCCACCCAGATCATACTTTTGCATATCTTTGACTATTTGAGAGTTTTTGTCTATTTTAGCATCAGAAAAACCGACAATAAGCATACGACCTATCATTTTTTTGAGTTCGTCATCTGTGAGTGAACTGGCATTTAGTGTTACAAAGAGAGTAAGAGTGAGTAAAAATAGTTTAATAATTAGTCCTTAGGAAATAGTATATTGTTTATAGCATCTATTGCATTAAAGAGTTATTTAAAATAATCTAATATGTTACATATATAAACATAATATAGTGTACATAATTTTTATTAACAGTATTATATTATATAAAATGTGATATAGAGTATTATTATAAATATTATATTTTAGGAAAATTAATGAATTCTTATAAAATTAGAACAATTCTGTTGTCTCTTAGTGCATCAGTAATATTAGGAACAACTGGATGTAGTAGTGGAGGGAGTGATGATGCTGTCCATACAACTACAGCAGCTCTTAGCGGAATAGGTATTGATGGTATTTTAATGCAAGCAGATGTCTGTATTGATGCAGATAATAGTGGTAAATGCGAAGTTGGAGAGGTCACGGTTCAAACAGATGATTATGGTAAGTTTACATTTCCAGCTGGCTCACCAGTTGGTCCACTTATTTTATCTGGTGGTACAGATAAAAGTACGGGAGAAGCTTTTAAAGGTATTCTCAAAGCACCAGCAGGCTCTGAAGTTGTGACACCTTTAACATCTGCAATTCAATCAATACTAGATAATAATAGTAGTATTAGTACAGCAGATGCAGAAGCAACTATTAAAACTGCGATGGGACTAGGTGATATTGAGGTTGACCTAAGAACTTTTGACCCATATAATGGTATTGATGGGACAGACTCCTTAGCTGCTCAAAGAATCCTTGCTAAACAGACTCAGTTACAGATTTTAGTTCATACAACTGCTGCAGTTATAGCAGGTGCAGATGATGCTACAGATCTTAGTGATGCTATGAGCCATGTATTTAATTCACTTGTAAAAAGTCTTGATACTGGTGCGGAAGTTAAATTAGATGCACAAGCAGTTGCAATAGCAACTCGTGAGGCAGCAGCAGAGACATATAAGTACTCTTCAAATAGAGATGCACTTGTAGTTGCTGTTGGTACAGTGGCGCAAGATGAGGCTACAGATGCAGTTAGCGCAGCAAATAGTGCAGAAGCTGCTATTAGAGGTGCATCATCATCAAATGCAATCGGTGTTCTTGATGGTGCAATTAACGATGTAAACAAAGAAGATGGTCTGGCAACTGCTGCTACAGTAAATAAGCAATCAACACTGACTTCTGCTCAAAGAAAAGCGATACTTGAAGCTAGAGAAAAAGAGGATGCTGTTGCTAAAGAGGTTGCACAAAAAGAAGCTAAAGCAGTAGCTGCAAGATTAAAAGCTCAAAAAGCTCTTGAGGAAGCAGAGACTCAAGCCGAGTATGCAGAAGCTGAACGATTACGTGCCGATGCAGCTGCAGTTGAGAAGTTAGCAGCTGATAGAGCAGAAGATGAAGCTGATTTATTACGTGCTAAGGTAAATGCAGAAGCAGTCTTTCTTAGTTCAGAGGAACTAAGTAGGGCTCTCTTAGCAGCTAATACAGCGATAGGTGATGCAGAAGAGGCAAGTTGGTTAGCTGAGCAAGAAAGATTAGCAGCAATTGCCTCAGCAGATGCAATCGCGAATGCAGATGCTCAAGAGCTAAAAAGACTACAGGCACTTAGTTTAATTAACTCATATAAAAGTTTAGCAAATGATGCAGCCAAAAAATCATCTGAGATGCTAGATGCAATACAACAAATTAAGGATGAAGGATACAGTGTTGCTAGCAACTTAACAACAGCACAAGATGCAAATAGCATAGCAAATACTCTTGTATCAGTGTTAAATACTTATTCAGGTGTAGATATAACTTATGCATTAGAAGAAAAAGAGAAAGTTCTAGTGCAGGCAAAAATAGTTGTAGATGCTTTAAGTGATGCAATGTATACTAAATCTGTAGCAGTAGCTGCAGCAAATATTTTACAAGGTAAAATAGATAGAATAGAGATAATTTATGATAGTGTAAGAGTACTTGAGAATAATATTTCATTAGAGTTTTCTGATACAAATTTATCAAGTTTTGATACTAACAGTTCTGATGTCACAAAAGCACGAAATGAAATCTTTAGTATTGCAGAGGATTATCCTGATGTAAAAGTTATAGCAGATGATCTTAACAGCTCTAGTGTGAAAATTTCAGAAGAGTTAGCAACTGCAGCTCTGTATTTAGAAACAGTAAGAACAGAGTTGTCACTTATATCGAAGGAGAGAAGTAATCATAATGAGCGAGCAGCTATCTCATCAAAAGAGAAAGCACTCTCAAGTTACACTCTTTTTAACACACAAAATAGTTTAATTAAAAAAAGTATAGAAGAGTTAAAGGAGGAGACTCTCTCTCAACTTATTGAAGCTCGCAAGATTAAAGAGAATAGTGAAATAGACGAAGAGAATAGAATTGCTCAGGAAATACAAGCGAGTAGAGATGCAGCACAGTTGTCTTTAGATATAGCAGTGAAAGATGCAGAAGATGCGAATGCAAGTGCAATTGCAGCAGCTAAAAGTGCTGAAGCTGCAGCAATAATAGCAGATACTAATCTAAATGCAGCAGAGTTTGCAAGTATTGCTAGCCTTGAAGCAAAAAATGCTGCTGTAGCAGCAAGGCTTGCAGAACAAGCTGCAGCATCAGCGAAGAGCACAATGAATGTACTATTTACAGATGGTATGAGTATATCTGATGCTAAGAGTGCTGAAGCAGATTTAAAATCATTTGAAAGTTCAGCTACCGAAGCAGCTACTTTAGCAGAAAATGCTCAAAATGCGGCAGAACAAGCATATAAAGATGCCCAAAGTGCTGAGGTGATAGAGGTAAATGCAAGTAAAGTATTTACTCTTCCATATACTTGGTATGAAACAAAGCTGACTAAGTACTCAGATGGCAGTGATATTTTAAAAGTAAAAAAAATGGAGATAAGTAATGGTTCTTTATTTGAGACAGAAGAGCAGTATAACTTAACAACAGGGTTACTTTTAGATGATAACTCTGCCGATAAATTAAGATATGTTCTTAAAGGAAATGATTGGGTTAGTTCTACTGTATCTACTCCTGTAACAACACTATCGTCGTCTGATACAGTACTGCATATAAGTGGAGATAGTATAAATGCAGATCTGCGAATTGTCTCAGTTATGAACATAGCAACATCAATTATGCCTTTAGGATTTATAGATGCAAATGTTACATTTAGTGAAGGGGCTGTAGCTACTAATTTTGAGTATAGAAATACAGAAGATACTTATGAATTAGAAGATAGAGCAGAGAAGAATATAGGTGGAAATATCTCTTACTATGATAGTATTGAAAATTTTATTGCTGATCATGTTGGTGTAAATAGATTTTCCGGAAGCGAAGAAGATGCCATATCTTTTGAAAAAGAGTTTGTAGGAACACTTGTTGAAGGATCATCTGGGAATTTAACAAGTGTTATAAATGGGAAAGTTGGAAGTGTAGTAGGAACTTGGGAGTATAAAAAGTTAGGAAGTAGTGAAAGATTAGCTATTGTATGTAGTCTAAAAGATGAGGGTAATGATGATGTAGAATCTACTTTTTATACAATGTATGATAATTCTGTATATAGGGGTTATGCAAGTAAAGCTTCAGATACTTATGAACCATTGGCTGGAACTGCATTTAATGAGGTAGCTTATAATGATATGAAAGCTGCTATAGAAGCTTATTATATAGAAGCAAATAAGTTCTCTCTTTTGGCGTTTATAAAAGGGAGTACTCTTTATTACATAGAAAGTACTTATATATTAGATCGTGATGAACAAAAAAGATCTTATAAATTTGATGATAATGGTTCATTCACAGAGATCTATACAGATGGAACTACAAAAGTAGGCGTCACTTATGAAGTTAATGAAAATAACATAACATTTAGTGATGAGATGTCTTTTCGATATATTGGAAAATCAGATGATAATCAAGGTGAAGTTTTTTACCGTTTTGACCATAATGAAAATAGTGCGCATGGATATGTTACACTTTATAGTGATGAGGGCTATAGAGATGAGGTATTTAATAGAATTGATTTAACAGAGTTAATAAGAAGAGATGTATTTATTAAGTCACAAGATGGAGAGTTCTTAGCAAACTTTGAGTTTAGAATGGATAAAGATGATGGAAATGTAACTACTGGTGCTCGTTCAGACACAGGTATTTGGAATGGTACTTGGAGTTTGGAGGGAAGTGTTGCAACAATTATAGCAACTGATGGAACAGTGACAACACTCGAGTTTTTTGAGACACCATACCTCACATCACATGAACCGATAAGAGTGTTAATAAATAATAGTATTGAAGCAACATATATGAGATCATCAAATATGCCTTCAATATTTGATGAAATAGAAGAGCTTCCTTTTGTTCAAAGTGATGGAGCAAGTGGAATCTATGACTTTGCATATAATGAGGAGATAGATGCTGATGATAATTATCAAGTATTTGAGACCATTTTTAATAACACAGATAACACTCTAACAATTTATTATCAAGATGGAACTACGAAAGAGATTACTATTGAACTAGAAACAGATTTTACAGCACTGCCTTTAACTGTAACTGCAAGTGATGGAACGAAAACTAAATTAACTGTTGCCTTTACTCTTCCTACTCAATCTTGGAAAGGTGTTACTATCCCAAAATACTTCTCCTATGAAGTTTATGATAATCACAGTATTTATGATGCTAACATCGTAAAGACTGATACGAAAGAGATCGTAAGACATCGTTTTGAATATGATGTCAATGGTGACTTATTAAGTGATATTAGCAGTAAATATGAGTACACACTAGATGCAGATGGGAAAATGGTTGTTGATTTAGGTTCTGACAGTAAAATATTTACTCTTGTGCATAGTGACTGGGATAGAGAGACAAATCAAATGGTGACTTTTGTTATAGTTGAAGAAGATATTGCTAAAGATGGAGTTATTGACTCTAGCAGAGTAGTTGCATGGGGTTCTAAAAAACCTGTAAATTTTCCAGATGCTGTGACATTTACTGAAGCACTCAAAGTAACAAGTATAAAAGTTGGAGATACAATAGAACTCTATTATGATGATGGTAGTTTTTTTAGAAGCTATACCTTTGTAATTGATTCAGATGGTAAGTATACTTTCACGGATAATGATGATTTAACATATAGAGATACAAAAGGGAGTGGTGAACTTGTTGACTCTTTCTATTTTCAGTCAATTGATCACGATACTTATTATGTAATGGATTTTGAATCAGGTCAGTATATAAGCTATGATGGTTCAACTGTAGTAATATTTAATGGTTCTAAGAATAAAACATATAAAGTAAAAATTATAAGAGGATAGTTTTTTCAATAGAACTTAAAACATTAAATATAAGTTGTTTAGTTCCATCTTTTGTAACCCTCTTCGGTTCAAAATGGTCACTAACAACTTTAAGTATGTGAAAGTTTTTGATAGCAGGGTTATGAATGACTGCATCATAGAAACCATAAGACTCCATGTCTACTATCTCATATCTGTTTTCACTTATAGCTTCATCTACACAAGTTATCTCTTTTAAATCACTCTTAAAATTGTAGCAAATTTCTTCATAGACAATAGAACCTATCTCTAAAAGAGAAGCTATCTCATGTACTTTAGAAGCTCCACAAATCCCAACATTTAGATACACATCATCATCTGTAATGTCATACTGGTTTATAAGTGCCTGTGTTGCGATTCTGGCGTTTAGAACTCCCATGCCGCTTACCAACAAAAACATATCTTCATTAGAAAAGAGCACAAAATCTTTTAGTTTTGATTTTGTAAGTTTATACCTCTCTACAAAAGCTTGTGCCTCACTTTTTAATGCAGTGATTATATAAAGCAATCTGTTTCCTTTAAAGTTATTTTTGTTATTATAGTGTAAATTATTAAGGACTTTTATAGATGCCAATAACTAATCCAGATTATACAAACTTAAACCATGAAGAGATGGCCAAACAGATAGGACTTAAGGTAAAACATATGCCTATGTTAATAGAGAGTTTTTTAGAGGAGTCTACACCTATCTTAACGACTCTTAGCTCTGCCATAGAAACTAAAGACTACGATACAATAAAGTCAACGGCACACTCTATAAAAGGGAGTGCTGGAAACTTGCGTTTTACTGCATTAGCAGATATGGCAAAAGAGTTAGAACATGCAGCTGAAAAGTCTGATAATTCATTTGAGTATAGTGCATATTTAGAAGCTATGAAAAAAGCAATAGGGACAATTAACAGCTAAAGTTTTGCAATCCTATTTTTTTTCGCTATAATGCGAGTTCTCTTCTTTAGACCTGTGCAATGGTCACTTAAGATAATGGGTCAGGGTAGGAATACAGCAGCCCACCTTAAGTGGTTATGTGCCGCAGGTATCTGGAGAAGAGTCTTTCATTTTTAAACTTATTCCCTCATTTAATTTATTTTCAATCATATCATACTCTAGTTCATTTCGTAGTCTATAGATAAGTGTTCTTATAGATGATTCACCTGGTACACTATCTCCATAGAGCTCGTCCTCTATAGTTTTAAAGCTTACTATCTCTCCCCTCGCTTCGACAAGAAGTTTGAGTAGTTTTATTTTTTTTGCACCGAGTTTTACAGGTGTCTTTTTATGGTAGAGTCTATTCTCTTTTATGTTGAAAGTGTAATTATGAGCTAAGCTTATAAATTCAGTATTATTTTCAATACTCTTAATATTAAGTTTGACTTCAGCTAGTTTCATAAGAATGATAAGTTCACGCTCATTGTGAGGTTTAAGCAGATAGCCTAAAGGGCTAGTTACTACAGCTTTTTCAATGGTCTTATCATCTCTATATGCAGTGATATAGATGACTAAAGCATCTGTATTTAGACTTTTATAGAGGTCGATACCATCTAACTCTTCATTAAGATTTATATCCATTAAGATAAGATTTATCTCATACTTGTCTATAATCTTTTTTGCCTCTTTGGCAGATGTGACATAGTCAACTACATTAAAATCATACCCTTTGAGTGTTATAGCCAAATCTAGCGCAAGAAGACTCTCATCTTCTACTATTAAAATATTTAATCCAGACATTAACCCTCCATCCATACGATTGTTGTTTTTGTACCTTTTTGACTCTCTATATTTACATCTCCTTTGAGCTGCTTTTGTGCAAGAGTTTTTACTATAGTAAGTCCTAGAGATGTGCTTTTTTGCATTTTAAATCCACATCCATCATCTTCTACAAGTAGATAAACAAGACTGTCTTGTTTGTAACTGCTTATCTTTATTGTACCACTTTTAACAAAGGCATACTTAAAAGAGTTTGTAACAAGTTCATTTATAATAAGTCCACAGTAGATAGAACTATGAATACTAATGTCATATTTTATATCGTAAATAATCTCAATATCGAGGGAAAAACTATATTGTATATTTTCTACTATATTTTGAAAATAGAGTTTAGTTTCAAAGTTTTCAGTTGTTCCACTTAGGTGAAGAGTCTCATAAAGATGAGCAATAGATTCTATTCTATTTTTAGTGATACTAAGCTCTTGTTTTGTTGTTTGTATGGTACTTGAGGCAATCTGGAGTTTTATAAGTGAGATTATCATCTGTAGGTTGTTCTTAACACGGTGATTTAACTCTTTGTAGAGTATCTCTTTTTCCTGAAGGGAGTTTTGTAAATCTTGTGTCTTTTGAAGAACTAAGGTTTTGAGTAAAGCTTGTTCTTTTTGTTGAAAGTTTATAAGCTTTATATCTGTGTCTCTTTTAGCTTGTGATATCACTTTTATACGGTGAGCAAGTGCTATAGAAAACATAAAAGCTTCGAGCATAAAAGCGACCTCATTCATATAAGGGGTACTTGATCCAAAACCCATAGATTCAAAAACAGAAAATGTAAGTGAAATGATAAGCATACTCCACCCTATAAGATAGTAGAGTGCCTCTTTTACTCCATGTTTCAAGGCATAAACAGCAGTATATATAAGTGTAAATGCAAGTGGGAAAAAGATAATCATTATGTTTAAATCAAAGAAAAAGTTGTCAAAACTAAGAATACTTACAACTGGTAAAATGTAAAGATAGGCTTTTAAAATAAGATGAGGTCTTGCAAATCGCTTGGAGTTTAAAAAGCTCATAGTAAAGAGTATCATAGGGATAAGTAGCATACTTATATAAGCGATGGTTCCCTTTGTGACAAACTCGGAGATCTCATTTGTAAAAAAGTAGAGTTGTGCTACTCCTAAGTAGACAGCTTCAAAGAACATCATGCTAGATAAGTACAGTATATAGTAAAAATAGGTAATATCTTTTGTAAAAATGAAAAGCATAAAATTGTAAAGAAAAAGTGTCATGATGACAGCAAAAAATATAAATATAAATAGAGTATGATTGTAATCATTATGTAAAAAATCAACTTGCTTATAGAGTGTAAGTTTTGCGATAAGTGCAGAGATTTTACAGTGTGCTTTTATGTAAAATATTTTTTCCTCATAAGGCTCTAACTCGATGTCGAAGATAGGATTGAGAGTTTTTCTAGAGTCATGATGATGAAACATCCCATCTAGTATGATGATATCATCATAAAAAAAGTACAAATTTTCTGTTTCAGGATTAACATACTCTATTATCTTGTGGATTTTTTCATTAGCAGTGTTTTTTAAAGTGAATTTTATCCATAAAGCACTCTCTGGTGCTATTCCGAGGTTGATTTCATTTTGGTCATTATTTTGAAATATTTCATGCATTACATCCTCTTTAGAAAGAGAATTTGTCTTATCAACATACACTTCTGAGAGTCCTAGTATATCAACATTAGAACTATCTTTATCTATAAAAATAGTCTTGGCATTTAAGTTTAGCGATAAAAGAAAAACAAATATAAGTATAAATTTCATACCAGAAGTTTATCATGAAATATGTAAATTTAGAGAAAATGTGACAGGAAATGTGACGCGAAGGGAGTACAATATAAGCATAGAAATCTTAGAAAAAAGGATAAAATTATGAAAAAGATAACGATAAGAACTACATTATTGTCTCTAAGTACCGCAGTTATATTGGGTATCACAGGTTGTAGTAGCGGAGGGAGTGATGATCCCGTTACACAAGCTCTGTCACAAGCATATAATGGAATAGGGATAGATGGAATCTTAGTTGGATCAACAGTCTGTATAGATGGTAATCCGACAAATAATAAGTGTGATGCAGGTGAACCAAGTGCAATCACAGATGATAAGGGTCAGTTTAGTATAGCGGCTACAACAGTTACTGGACCACTACTTCTAATCGGTGGGGTAGATAACTCAACTGGTGAAGCATTTACAGGTTCACTCAAGGCACCAGCAGGTTCAAGTGTTGTGACTCCTCTTACATCAGCTATACAGTCTTTAGTTGAAGGTGGTAAAAGTGCTAAAGATGCAGAAGCAAATGTAAAAGCAGCCATGGGACTTACCGGTGTAGATGTAAACCTTACTACATTTGATCCATATAATGAAGTGAGTGCAAATGCTCAAGCTGTCTTAGCTAAGCAGACACAACTTCAAGTTCTTGTTCACTCTGCAACAGTTACAGTTGCAGGTGCAGATGCAGGGACAGATGTTAATTCTACTATGAGTAGTGTTTTTGATGCAATTGTAGGAAACTTTGATGGTGCAACAGCAGTAGTTGAACTTGATGCAGCAACAGTGAGTGCAGCTACTAAGTCAGCAGCAGATGAAGTCTATAAAGATAACCAAGCAGCAAGAGTTGCAGCTAAGGTTGTAGCACAGACATCAGCTGAAAACTCAGTAAGAGATGCAGATGGAGCAGAAAAAGCCATTTCTACAGGATCAGCAGCAGACGCACAAGCTAATCTTGATGCTGCGATTGCTAAAGCTAACTCAACAGCAGAAGATGCTTTAAGAAAAGCGGCAGTAGATGCAAAAGCAGCAGCAGATGCAAATGCAGCAGCCCTTGATGAGATAGAGAGACTTCAAAAAGTCCAACAAGAAAAAGAAGCAGAGATAGCAGCTGCAAAAAAAGCTGAAGAAGATGCTTTAGCTGCATTAAAGGTAGCTAAAGATGATGCAGCACTAGATACAGCTAACAGAGAGAAGTATGAAGCATATCTAGCAGCACAAGCAGCAGCTGAAAAAGCGGCAAAAGAGAAAGCAGAAGCTGATTTAGCAGCAGCACAAGCACAAGCAGATGCAGCAGCAAAAGAGAAAGTTATTGCAGCTCAAGCAGCACAAAGAGAAGCAGAGGCTTTAGCTGCAGCAGCCCAAGCTCAAGCTCAAGCAGATGCAGCACAAGCAAGACAAGATGCAGCAGATGCAGCAGCCCTAGCAGCAGCAGATCAAGCAAAAACATTACAGGAAGCACAAGAAGCTGTGGCAGATGCACAAGCTGCAGCAGCACAAGCAGTAGCACAAGCTGAGGTAAATGCAAATGTTCAAATAGCAAACTTTTTTGCAGGTCAAGCACAAGCTGATGCGATAGCAACACAAGCACTTGCAGATTTAGTGATTACAGATGATTTAGCAGATGTAAATGCAACTATAGCAGAAGCGGCAGCAAGAGCGGCAGAACAAGCAGCAACTGATTCAAATATTACAATTCCAAGTGATAATAATATAACAACTTCAGTAGAGTTTAAAAATGAAGCAGTTAAACAAGCAGGCATAGCAGCAGCAGCTTTAGAAGATGCTTACAAGATAAAAGCAGATGCAGAGTTAGCATCAGCTATACAGCAAGTTTTAGATGCAAAAACTATTAGAATTACAGCTATTAAAGCAGATATAATCCAAATATATTCTGATACAAATACAACACTTCAAGAGTTTGATGTTTCAGAGGTGAGTGATAATGTCGATGCAATTAATTTAATAGCATCAACATATCCTACTAATCTTGAGCTAAAAACAGCATTAACAACTGCAAATAATGCTGATACTGCAGGAAAAACAGCTTATAGTCAAGCAAGAACAGCACTAAGTGATATAGGCTCAAAAATAGACTTAGCAATAGTGGCAATAAATGATGTAAATGAGACAGCAGCAGTCAATGCAAAAGATGAAGCATTAGCAGCTAAAGCTTCATTTACAACTGCATTTACAACTGCATCAGAAAAAGCACAGGAGATAGCTACTATAAAAGGAACGGTAGAATCTATTAGAGATACAGAGATAGGAAATGAGCAAGATAGAGTAGAAGCCGCAATCCTTCTTAGTAGAAATGCAGCACAAAACTCTCTTGATACAGCGGTGAAAGCTGCTCAAGATGCAAATGCAAGTGCTGTAGCAGCAGGAGTAAGTGCAACAACGGCAGGAACAGTAGCGAGTACAAATACAAATGCAGCAGCATATGCACAAGCAGCATTAGTCGCAGCACAAACAGCTCAAACCCAAGCACAAGAAGCAGGTACAGCAGCAAACCTAGCTGTTACAGAGATGACAAGAGTGTTTGTTACTGAGATAGCTTCCATAAGTGAGTCTAAAGCACTAGAAGCAGCTCAACTCATAGCAGAGTACCAAGATTCTGCAGTTAGTGCTAAAGATGCAGCAAATGTAGCAAAAATAGCTGCAGCAGCAGCATTAACAAATGCACAGAATGTAGAAGTTCCAACAACAAGTTCTTTTGCATTCACTGATGGAACTATTTTTGGAGACTTTAATATAAATAATGAAGTTGAAGCATATTTAATAACATTTACCGGTGCACCAACAGGTAGTATAAGTGTAGAAAAATCACTATTGGGTAGAGATGGATCATTTACTGTTGATACAACTTCAAGTACTGATTTAGAGTATAAAGATGGAAGTTGGGTAGTTGAAACAAATGGTGGAGACTATACGATAAATGCAGATGGTTCAATAACACTAGAAAATGGTGATATGATAAAAATTGTTTCTGAAATCGATTTAACAACTCCAAGTAGCTTAAATGCAGTAGTGTTAGCTCAAATAAACCAAGCCGTTCCTGGTGATGATGTTGCGTTTAGAGATGGTGCTAAAGCATTAGTCTTGGCAGTGCAAACTGTAGAGTCATTTCAACTTTGGTGGGCTCCAAAAAATTATGAGACAAATGCAACTTATGCAACACTGCTTGACTTTATGAATAGTAATTCACCAGTAGGGGGAGTAGAAACACAAGATGATTATATAGGTGTTTATTTCCAGAAAAATGATACTAATTCAAGTGTCGTAGATAGTGAAGGGAGTGATGTGACAGCCTTAGCAAATGCACTCTCTGGAAAACTTGTTAAATTTACACCAGATGAAGTAGTTGTTGGAACATGGGGTGTAACAGATCTACCAAATGGAGATTTAATACTAGCCTTAACAGCAACAGATTTAGATAGTTTTGGTGGATCAGAATTTGATAATCTTGTTGCAGTAGCAGATGGTAGTGTAATGATTGGAGAGATGAAAGCAGCTACTACAAGTTTTGTCGTAGAAGAGGATCGTGTTCATTTCAATCAGACTGCTTTTGAAGATATAAAAGGAGCAATTGAAACTTATGCACAGAGTGCTTCTTCTTTAGCTACTTTACTTGGAGGTCAAACTTTATGGTCTTTAATATATGAAGATGATGGTTCTACAATACCCAATACATTAGAGAGTCATACATTTAGTGATGATCTAACTCAAGTATTTTGGAAAGAAGTGGTATATGGCGATAATAATGAAACTTGTGAAGGAAATCTTGGTGTTACATTTGAAACAAATAGCACAGTTACTTTAACAGGTATAGATGAAACTTGTCCTACCTATACGGTACAAGAGGGTACTTTTAATGTTTCAGTTGAAATAGATGCTTCATGGAACTATATACTAGTAAGAGGTTCTAAATGGTACTTTGATGAAGATACGGCAAGAGCAGATTTCTTAGGTGAGGCTACTCCTGCATCACCAAGTAATAGTGATTTAGTTAATCTTTTTGTTAATAAAACTATATATCTAATTGAAGAACATGAAGTTGGTGGAGATAGTGATGCTAATAACGATGGACAACCATATGGAAACTCTATAACTTTCGGTGACAATACTCTTGGAGATGAGAATATTTCTGCTGGTTACTCTGGGGGAAATGATGAGTATGGAGCATATGGTATACAATCTAGTACATCTGATGTAACACACCATTACTTAATAGATGGAAATACAATGGTAGTAGTTGAAGAGCAAAATGGAGATAATGATTATGAACGTTCAGTTCTGACATATCTTGGTGAAACTGACTTCAATGGAAAAGAATTTAGAGTTCAGGCATACAATGAGGCAGGCATATTAGAGGGTGAAGGGGTAGGAATTCTTTACACAACTGAAAATGACAGAGAAGATGCTTTAGCAGCTTTATATGCAGCTTCTAAAGGAACTATCGCCGTTACTGTCGATGGTACTACAAGTTCTTTTGTAGTAAGACAATATGTTAAAGGTTATATCTATGGAGATGCAAGCTATGCTATGCATGTAGACGGTGGTAACTTCACTTCAATGATGTTTCGTGGATTTGTAGATACAAATCAGGTTTCTGATTTTAACAACTACATCTCTTTTGGCTTAGACGATGCAGTTCAAGAAGTGGACTTGATTCAAGGTGCCGATATTGTAGTTAGCCCACAATATGTAACTGGTGGTGTTTCATATACTAATTATAGTGATAATATCATAATGCATATAGAAACTGTGAGTGATACTGAGATAGGTAAAAAAATCAAAGGATCAGTTAGTAATTTTTCTTTAGATGATGGTTCAGGGAATACAATTACTGTTAATGTTGTATTTGAAGCAGATTTTTTAAAGTTAGTTATTTAGAAAATCAGTGAATATCTTACTCATTCCCAAGCTCCTGCTTGGGAATACTTATACATATTTTCTTTCTCCATTTCCAAAACGTAACTTTTTTTAACTATAATAAGTAAATAAAATAACAAAGGCAATATTAATGCAAAAAATTAATACAAAAAGAAGTTTTAGAAAAGGCTTTTCACTTATAGAGCTTATGATAGTTATCGTGATTTTAGGATTACTAGCTGCTATGGTTATGCCAAGTCTTACAGGTAAGGGTGCTGAGGCTAAACGTGACTTAGTATGTGTTCAGATGAAAAGTATTTATGATGGTGCACTTGATATGTACAAGATTAAAAATGATCTCTACCCATCAACAGAGGAGGGTTTAAAAGCTCTTACTCAAGATGACTCATACTTTAAAGATGGTAAAATGCCAAAAGATTCATGGGGAAAAGAGTTTATCTACATAAACGATGATGGAAAAGTAGAGCTTATCTCTTTAGGTGCTGACAAGAAAGAGGGTGGTAAAGATGAGTCTAAAGACATCAAAATGAGTGAGTGTAAATAACACTTGAAAAAAGCTTTCTCTCTCATAGAACTTATGATAGTTATAGTGATCATAGGAGTGGTTTACACTCTCGTCATTACTAAACTTCAGAGTGTTGGTGAGGGGAAAATGACTCCAAGTTTGAGTAATCTAAAAGAGTATCTTATCTCTTTAAACAAAGAGGGGCAGAGTGTTAGACTTCTCTGTCTTGATGACTGCTCTAGTTGTGCAGTGTATGTTGGTGGTGTAAAGACCCAAGATATTGAGTCTTTTTTTGATGATAGTATAGAGACCTATAGGTATGATTTCCTTCAAGGTGCTATACCGGTGAAGGATGCTGTCTTTTTTAATGAAGAAGATGTTCAAGAGAGTGTCTGTTTTAGTTTCAGTGTAGATAAAAATTTAGTTGCGGATCAGGTGATAGTGGTGTATAAAGATAAAGCTTATGATTATTCGAGTTACTTTAAAGAAACGCCAGTCTATGACTACTTAGAAGAGGCAATTGACGCCAAGCAAGATTTAGCACAAAAAGTGATGCAATGATATTTAAGTACAAGGGTATAAATCAAGAGGGTAAAAAAGTAAGTGATAGAGTAGAAGCACTCTCCATCGAAGAAGCCCGTATAAAAGTAAAATCACTTGGTGTTATCTATCAGTCACTCCAAGAAGATGAACCTGCCTTTTATGAGAAGTTTGACTTTTCTGCTAAGTATAAGATACCACCTAAAGAGTTAGCATCCCTCTCTCGTGAACTCTCTATGTACATCCGTTCGGGTATCTCTATAGTTGCAGCACTTAAGATAGTCCAGACCCACTATGAAAAAAACAAAAAGATGAAACTCTTTTTAACCACTGTAAGTACACATCTAGATGAGGGACAAAACTTCTACACAGCTCTTGAGGCACAGACTATCGTTGAACTTCCTGCATTCTTTAAAGAGTCTATCAAAGTGAGTGAGAGTGGTGGAATCTTAGATGAAGTTTTACTTGAACTCTCTCGCTTTTTAAAAGAGCAAGACCGTATACATAAAGAGATAAAAGGTGCCTTTGCTTACCCATCTTTTATGATAATCATCTCACTTGTGATGATAGCATTTATGCTTACATTTGTGGTACCTCAGATAACAGGAATCTTTGAGAGCATGGATCAAGAACTTCCTATGCCTACACAGTTTGTTATAGCAGCAGGAGATTTTTTCTCAAATAATTTTCAGATACTATTAGGCATTATATTTGCAGTGGTTGTTGTCTTCGTTACTCTTCGTAAAAAGGTCTATGCTTTTGCTTATGGTGTAGACAAATTTATGCTTACACTTCCTCTCTTTGGCTCTATCGCTTTAAAGAGTGAACTTGCACGTTTTTCTTACATAGCTTCACTACTAACTCGCTCTGGTGTTCCTTT
>Ga0256826_1001046_pt1 | contig 17181 bp, 18 predicted proteins | sample CV79metaG_FD_185975 | JGI IMG/M metagenome (GOLD analysis project Ga0256826, IMG submission 185975) | Hydrothermal vent microbial communities from East Pacific Rise, Pacific Ocean - CV79 | ecosystem: Environmental > Aquatic > Marine > Hydrothermal vents | place: Pacific Ocean: East Pacific Rise...
CTTAAAGCAGATGAGTACATAGATAAAGCTCCTAAATATCTGTTCGTCTCTGCAACACCAGCAGAGTATGAGCTAGAGATGTCAGCTGTAAAAGCAGAGCAAATCATTCGACCTACTGGTCTACTTGACCCTCTTATAGAGATAAAAACATCGGATAATCAAGTTGAAGATATACATGATGAAATAAAAAAAGTAACACCTAAAAATGAGAGAGTACTCATAACAGTACTCACAAAAAAGATGGCTGAAGCACTTACAAAATATCTTGCAGACTTAGGTATAAAAGTACAGTATATGCACTCGGATATAGATACCATAGAACGAACGCAAATAATTCGTGCCCTACGTTTAGGTGAGTTTGATGTACTTATAGGGATAAATCTTCTTAGAGAGGGTCTTGACTTACCAGAGGTGAGTTTAGTGGCTATTTTAGATGCAGATAAAGAGGGCTTTTTACGAAGTGAAACAGCACTTGTCCAAACTATAGGGCGAGGGGCAAGAAACTCTAATGGTCGTGTTATACTCTATGCAAATAGAATAACAGGTTCCATGGAAAGAGCGATAGCAAAGACAAATGCTCGTCGTGAGGTTCAAGAAGCACATAACAAAAAGCATGGTATAACTCCAACTACAACCATTCGTACATTAGATGAAAGCTTAAAAGTTGAAGATCATGGTGACCTATATGCAAAACATAAGAAAAAAGATAAAATGCCAGCATCAGAAAAAAAAGCAATAACGAAAGAGCTTATGCTAAAAATGAAGGCAGCAGCAAAAGAGTTAAACTTTGAAGAAGCAGCCCGTCTTCGTGACGAGATACAAAAAATAAAACAGTTATAGGACAGATACTTAATGGAAGATACTTTTAGTAATTTAGAAACATATGGATATATAGGACTTTTTCTCTACTCTTTAGGTGGTGGATTTGTAGCACTTTTAGGTGCTGGCGTTCTATCGTTTTTAGGTAAAATGGACTTAGCAACATCTATGACTATTGCATTTATTGCGAATGTACTGGGAGATATTTTACTTGTTTATCTTGCACGGTATCAAAAAAGTATGATGATGGAAGGATTACAAAAACATCGTAGAAAGTTAGCTTTAGCACACATATATATGAAAAAATATGGCTCATGGATTATTTTAATACAAAAATTTGTATACGGAATAAAAACTCTTATCCCTATTGCAATAGGTTTAACAAAATATGACTTTAAAAAGTTTATAATTTTAAATATTGGGAGTGCTGTAATTTGGGTTTTAGTAGTAGGTTTGGGTTCATACTATTCAGGAAGCGCATTAGTAAAACTTGCAGAAACAGTAAGTGATAAACCTTGGATAGCACCTCTAATTTTAATTATTTTAGGTGGTGGTTTGTGGTTATATATGGAACAAGCAACTAAAAAGAAAAGTAAGTAATTTAAAATTAGATGGTGTTCCCAAGTGAAACTTGGGAACGGGGAATATAGATATAACTTGAGTTAGCTTCCTACAGTTGGTCCAAATGGAGCATAATCTGTATGTTCTCCATCCTGGTATTTTTTATAATTTTCAATAAACATCTCTGCTAAGTTATCTCTAGTTTTATCAAAAAGTTCTTTATCTTCCCAAGCATTACGAGGGTTTAAAATCTCTGGTTTGATATCACCTAAAGTTTTTGGAACATGAAGTCTAAAAGTTTTAGTTGTATCAAACTCACTTTCGTTGATACTACCATCAAGAATAGCATTGATACAAGCACGAGTATTTTTAATACTCATACGCTTACCAACACCATAAGCACCACCAGTCCAACCAGTGTTAACAAGATAAACATTTACACCATGTTCATCTATTTTTTCACCAAGAAGTTTTGCATACACTGTTGGGTGTAGTGGCAAGAAAGCCTCACCAAAACAAGCTGAGAAAGTTGCAACTGGTTCAGTAATACCACGTTCCGTTCCTGCAACTTTAGCAGTGTAACCACTTAAAAAGTAGTACATTGCTTGTTCTTTAGTTAGTTTAGAAACAGGAGGTAAAACACCAAAAGCATCAGCAGTTAAAAAGATGATGTTTTCAGGATGACCTGCCATTAAATCTTCTTTATGGTTTGCAATATGCTCTATTGGATAAGATACACGAGTATTTTCAGTTTTTGAACCATCTTCGTAATCTACTTCACCTTCACCATACATAACTACATTTTCTAAAAGTGCATCTTTTTTGATAGCTCCGTAAATTTCAGGTTCACTTTTACCATCAAGATTAATTACTTTTGCATAACATCCACCCTCAAAGTTGAAAACACCATAGTTGTCCCAACCATGTTCATCATCACCAATTAGTGCACGATGTGGATCAGTAGAGAGAGTAGTTTTACCCGTACCACTTAGACCAAAGAAAAGTGCAGTATCACCACGTTCTCCAACATTTGCTGAACAGTGCATAGAGAGTTTTCCTTCTAGTGGTAACCAGTAGTTCATCATAGAGAAGATACCTTTTTTAAGCTCTCCACCATACCAAGTACCACCGATAATAGCCATATTTCTCTCTACATCAAAAAGTACAAAAACTTCTGAGTTAAGACCATGCTCTTTCCATTTATCATTAACTGCTTTACACGCATTCATAACAACAAAGTCAGATTTGAACACTTCTAGTTCTGGTTCAGTTGGACGAATAAACATATTTTTTACAAAGTGAGACTGCCATGCTATCTCAGTTACAAAACGTACAGATCTTTTTGAAGCTACTGATGAGCCACAAAATACATCTGTAATGTATAAATCTTTGTTAGAGAGTTGTTCTTGTGCTACAACTAATAACTCATCAAAAACCTCAGCAGAAACTTTTTGATTCACATCACCCCAAGCTATATACTTGTTAGAAGGGTCACGATCCACAAAGTACTTATCTTTTGGTGAACGACCAGTAAAGATACCAGTATCAACTGCTGTTGCACCTTTGTTAGTCTGTTTAACTTCACCATTATCTAACTCATGTTTAATTAATTCATCATAACTTAGATTGTGATAAACATTACCAATATTTTTTAATCCTAATTCTTCTAACTCAGTCAAATTCATAATTTACCTTGTGAAACATTTTAATAATAGAATTATACACTACATACACCTAAATTAAATATAAAATTTTTGGCTATTTTTGAATTATGTCAGTAAAAATTATTTTAAGGAAAGTTTGGTAAAATGTCATTCTTCAGATAAGAAATACTAAATGCTCGATTAACTCAGTGGTAGAGTGCCTCCATGACATGGAGGTGGTCGTTGGTTCAAGTCCAACATCGAGCACCATACTCAAAACATTAAAATCTCAATATATTCTTTTTTCCACTCTGCTCTATTTCTATAGCTGAGCGAATAATATAAAACACTTTTTCTGTTTTTTTGAAAAGGATTTTTTGGAAAATTTCTTTAGAGCTACGAGGATCATAGCCAATTGCTTGAATCTTATCTTCATTAGACAAAATAACACAATCATTAGCAATACTATACATATCTAACTCTAAAGGTTCTTGTAGATTCATATGCATAGCTTTCTTTATTAGCATTATACTAGGGCATGCTAATGTTTTTTTCTTAATATAATCCCCATGAGATATACTAAACAGTAAAATCATAAAAAGAAAAAATTTCAATTTAATCCATATCCCATTTAAAAATTAAACTTGCATAAGCACTTACTATTTTATTAAATCTATAGTCGATATTGTTAATTGTATCTGTTTTTTGTATACTCATAACTCTTCCACCAAATTCAAGATCAACTGAATTTCCAAGATAAATATTCATTCCAACATCACCACCATAATATGGACTTGAGATTGTTGTATACGATCCTACTGGAGGAATAAAACGGATATTTGCCATACCAGCATTAAGACCTATAAAGAAATTCATAAAATCAAATGCATTAAATTTATACTGAAATTCACCACCATAAGTAACAATATAATCATACTTATTTCCTGAATCATTTAAATATTTTGTACTTAAAAAAATTCTAAAATCTCTTGTTTCAGAACCAATTTTTAAACCTATGCTTGATAAATGTGTGTTTTCTGGAGAGCTTGAGCCATCATATACATAATCAACATTATTAAAACCACCTTCAATACCAACTAATGATTTTGTATTAAATTCATTGTCTGATATATCTGCGAACAAAGATGTTGCTGTTAAAGCTACACCAAGTATAATCATTTTCATTCTATTTTTTATCATTTCTTACCTTTTGTTTTATACTCTAATTAATTATTATAGCTTGTACGATATAAAGCTATCTTTAAATGCTCTTATTTTACACTCTTTGCACAAAGATAAGCACTTGAAAATGCCCATTGAAAGTTATATCCACCAAGTTCACCTGTTATATCAACAACTTCTCCGATGAAATACAGTTTTTTTATTTTTTTAGATTCTAATGTCTCTTTATGAAGTTCATTTGTTTTTACTCCTCCGCGGCTTACCTCTGCTTTTGTAAAGCCAAAATTTCCTGCTGGAGAAAAGCTATATTTATGAATAAAAGATAATTTTTCCTTATCAATTTTTGAAAGTTTTTTACACTCTTTATCTTCAACATTTAAAGCTTTTAAAAGTGCTTTACTTAACCTTTTTGGAAGTCCAATAAGTGTACTAATCTGTTTTTTACTTCCATCTATAAGCTCTAATATATTTTTATCTGGTAAAAAATCTATACTTATTGTTCCTTTTTTCCAGTAAAGAGATGCAGAGAGTATTGCGGGTCCACTAATACCTCTATGTGCAAATAACATCTCTTCATTTATAACTCTATCTTCTACATATATTTTTACATAACAACTTAATCCACTTAAATCTCGCATCCAAAACTGTTCTTTTTGTACAGTTAAACCGACTAATGCTGGAGAAAAATCTTTTACTTCCATATCAAATTTTTTTGCTATATCAAGTCCTATTTCACTTGCACCTAGCGTTTGAAAGCTTTTTCCACCCGTAGCAACTACTAAGGAATGTGTTTTATAGCTATTTGTATCTGTTTGAATTTCAAATATTTCACCTTGCTTGTCTACTTCTATTATCTTTTCATTTAAAATTATTTCTGAGTATTTTGTAGCTTTTTTAAAAACATCTATAATATCTTGTGAACTATTTTTACAGAAATAGTAGCGTCCTTTTCTAAGTTCAATATCAACTCTATTTCTTTCCAAAAAATCAAGTAAGTTATCTTTAGAAAATCTTTTAAGTACATAACTTAAAAACTCACTATCTCCATCAAAGTTTTTACTCTCCACACTGGCGTTTGTAATATTACATTTTCCACCACCAGAGATTTTGAGTTTTTTGGCTACACTCTCATTTACATCTATTATTGCTACACTTTTTTTCTTTCCTATGTTGCTTGCACACATCAGTCCACTAGCTCCACACCCGAGAATAATTACATCATATATTTTCATAGACAAATTATACGATATAATTACATAAAATATTTAATTAAAGAAGAATTATGAGCAATAAACTCCATATAGTATCTCTTGGATGTACTAAAAACCTCGTTGATACAGAAGTAATGATGGGAAAACTACAAAACTTTGAACTTACAGATAATAACAAAGATGCTGATGTAATCATTGTAAATACTTGTGGCTTCATAGATGCAGCTAAGGAAGAATCTATCAATACTGTTCTTTCTCTTCATGATGATAGAAAAGAAGATTCTGTATTAGTTATGGCAGGGTGTTTAAGTGAAAGATACCAAGATGATTTAATGAAACAAATCCCAGAAGTAGATATCTTTACTGGTGTTGGAGATTATGACAAAATAGATGAACTTTTAATAGAAAAAAAGAGCCGTTTTTCAGATGAAGTTTATCTCATTGATGGTGCACAAAGAGTAGTAACTGGTTCAACTTACCATGCTTATATTAAGCTATCTGAAGGTTGTAACCAAGAGTGTAGTTTTTGTGCTATTCCTTCTTTTAAAGGTAAACTAAATTCACGAAACTTAGACTCAATTGCTAAAGAAGTTGAAGGGCTTGTAAAAAAAGGATATTATGATTTTTCTTTTGTTTCTCAAGACTCTAGCTCATACCTACGTGATCAAAATGTTAAAGATGGCTTATCCCTTCTTATCCAAAGAATAGAGCTTATAGAAGGTGTTACTTCTGCAAGAATCCTTTATCTTTATCCATCTACAACTACAATATCTCTTCTGAAAAATATTGCTAAAAGTAACATCTTTCATAACTATTTTGATATGCCGATTCAACATATAAACAATGATATGTTGAGAATGATGAAACGTGGATTTGGAAAAGATAAGACTATAGAACTTCTGGATTTTATGAGAAATCTTCCTAACTCTTTTGTACGTACAAGCTTTATAGTAGGGCATCCAAATGAAACACAAGAGATGTTTGATGAGATGTGCGATTTTGCAGCTACTTTTGGTTTTGATAGAATCAATGTTTTTGATTATTCAGATGAAGAGACAACTCCTGCATATGATATGAATGATAAAATTCCAGAAGAGATAAGAGCACAAAGAGCGCAAATCCTAGGTGATATCGCTCGTGAATGTACCTTAAAATCACTAAACGCTGAAATAGGTAAAGAGTGTGAACTTATCATAGATGGAGAGAGTGATGAACATGAATTTTTACTCTCTGCACGTAAACTTATATGGGCACCTGAAATTGATGGTGAAATTTATATTAATGACAGAAATGATGATACATCTGAATTAGAATATTGTAAAATTTACAAGGCAAAAATCACTGATATTGTCGGAGATATTTTAACTGCTACTGTAGATAATGCTTCAAAGTAAAGAAAAACTTTTAAATACCACAAACCTTCTAGCATTTTCTGCTGGAGGGGATTCTACAGCCTTACTATTTTTACTCCTAAAACATAATATAAAATTTGATATCGCTATAGTTGATTATGAACTCCGTGAACAATCAAAAAAAGAAGTAGCCTATGCATATGAACTAGCAGATAAATATAACTTTAAATGCCATCTTCTTAAGGCCAGTAAAATCAGTTCAAATTTTGAAGCAAACGCTAGAAAAATTCGATACAACTTTTTTGAAAATTTGATAGAAAGATATAAGTATACAAATCTTTTAACAGCACACCATTTAGGAGATAGGTTTGAATGGATGCTAATGCAATTTTGTAAAGGTGCTGGTTGTCCAGAACTTACTGGTATAAAAATGATAGAGCTTCGTAATAACTACACACTTATTAGACCACTCCTTCATCTACAAAAAAGTGAACTATTAGCTTACTTAAACGCCAATAATATACAATACTTTGAAGATGAAAGTAACCATGACAAAAGATACAAACGTAATGAGTTTAGACTCAACTATTCAAACCCTTTACTCAACAAGTATGCAGAAGGAATTAAAAAAAGTTTTGATTATTTAGATGAGGATATTAATATCTTTATCAATGAATCTAAAATAAAACAGATAAATTCATTTGCATATATTGAGCCATCTTCAAACCAGAGAAGTGATATTTTTACAATAGATAAGTATCTAAAATCACAAGGGCATATCATAACAGCCAATGAAAGAAAACTTTTACAAGAGAGTAATGTAACTGTTGTTGGCAGAAAGTTTGTAATAGTGCAAACTTCTATCTACATCTTTATAACTCCCTATCTCAAAGCGACAGATATGAATAAAGAATTTAAAGAGAAAATGAGACTTCTAAAGATATCACCTAAATTAAGAGCTTATTTATTTACAGATACAGAAGCTGTAGCGTTTATATCTTTATTGTTAAAATAAACATTCATTGTAAATGATGATTTAATACTTTCACCTTCCCGTTTAAAATCTATTGGAAAATTAATTGCAATCATATATGCGCTTTTATTAACCCCTTCTAAAAAGTTGTAAAAACTTTTTGGAGAGCTGATTTGAGATGTTGTATTTACTTCATAAACAGCAAACCCATTCTCTATACTTGGTTCTAACAGAGTTGAAACACTTAGTTTTGAAAAATACTTCTTATTTTCTTTCTCAAAACGACTTGGACTAAATGTTTTCTCAAACGCTGTAATAATTCTTCTATTTTTTGAACGTAACTCTTGAAGTGTATCTTCTGTTTCAGTATGAAAATTTAGATATTCTCTAAAGTCTCTATTCATACTTAAAATTTCTACTCTTTTTATACGATACTCTTTTCCCTCTGGGATTAAAACTAAAAATGAAAATATTAATACAAATAAAAAGAGAATTAATGAGACAACTAGTAAATAGATATACTGTCTTGAAATATTATTCATCAATTTTTTCCTCTTTCTCTTCATTTATATAGTTTGTAGATACAAATCTATACCATCCTTTTTGTGCCGGATAGAAGCTACTATAAGTTTTATGAAAAATAGAACGTAAAGGTGCCTGAAGCATAAAGTTATAAATATCTTTATTTGGTGTGATTCCGTATAATATAAGTCCATTTTTAAGTAGTTTAGCCTGAGTTAGAGTGATACGAGAAGGAATTAAATCAAAAAGATTAGAGATTGAATCCTTTAAAACAATATTTTTTGTATATATATTTTCACTTAGTAGCTTTTGCTTTTCTATATATACTATCTCTTCTTCCATCACTAAAAATGATTTTTTTAATTTTTCTTTTTTAATTAAAATTTCTTGTTTTTCATGTTTAAATGAATAATTTTTATAGAGTAAAAATGTATATGTTAAAAACAACATTAAAATAGTGATCGTAAAAAAAGAGAGTAATAATTGTACTTCTTGAGTAAGAGCACTTTTATCTCTTGGAGTTATATAACTATACTTCATAATCCTAACTCCCCTTTAGCAAGTGAACAGATTTCCATAGGAATATCTAAACGCCTAATATATACATTTAAGAACATCTCTTCTTCAAGATACTTTTTAAGATCGGAACTAACACCTACTCCATCAGCTATATAAATAGTTTCTATAAAATTGCTACTATAATGTTTATCATTATAATAATCTCCTAAAGATTTTTGAATAAGAGTAAATCTTTGATAATCTTCATTAACACTATCATCATCAGACTCAACAATAGGTTCATCTATCTCAAAAAACTCTTCTTCGATATCTTGTGATTCTGAAAATTCATCTATCTCTTCTAGTGAGTCTAAATCTTCGATATCACCAAAGTCATCAAGATCTTCCATATCTTCCATCTCTTCAATAACATCTACATCATCAAGGTCTATACCTATACTCTCTTCTAAGTCACTATTAACCTCTATAACAGAAGCTGAAAGTTCTTCATCCGAAGATGTTTTCATATCTAAATGTTGAGCGAACATTAACGCTGAGTTTTCAAAAACACTTAATGATACAAAATTATCTTGAACCAACACATAGAGTGCAAAATGAGACTTTACCTTATCTTCAAAAAAATTATATATTATAGAAATGGGGGAAAATATAAAATCTACACCAAAATCTTTATACTGCTGTTTCATCTCATAAAGATCATTTTTAAGAGTATAGCAAACCCACTTTTCATCAAAACATTTGTACTCATAAGAGTCAAGATTTTTATAATAAGACAATTCACTCTTTTTACATGCAGGTATAGCACCCTGATCTACAGATGTATCTAATACAGAGTAGTAACTATATGGTGATTCTTTAGTATAAGATGAAACAAACTCTATAATTTCTTGATTTATAGTAGCCGTTTCAAAAGTTTTTGTTTGACTATCAACAACAGTAGATTTTGAGCAGATCTCAATATATACACTACATGATTTACGATTTAAGACAATACTTACAATTACTTTATTATATAAAGATTCGAAAAGTTTTGATAACACTACTCATCTACCCCGCAAAGTGGATGTGCTTTGTTGTAATTTTGTTGTTTCAATGCACTACCTAATTTAGTATATATTTGTGTTGTAGCCATAGAAGAGTGTCCCAACAATTCACTTACATCTACTATAGGTGCACCACTATTTAAAAGTGAAGTTGCATAAGAGTGACGAAGTTGATGGGGTGACACCTTCAAGCTAATATTTTTAAAGACTTTATTAACCATATATCTTAGACTATTTTCGCTTAATTTTTCGCTATTTTTTTCAAAAAGAAATTTATTTGCAGGGAAATCATCTAAATACTCTTCTATCAATGCTTTAGTAGTAGCGATTAAAGGTATATCTCTCTGTTTATTTCCTTTCCCTATTACTCTTATCCATTCATTTTCAATATTTGAAAGTTCTAAAGACACGAGTTCTGATATACGTAAACCTAAGGTATATAACATCATTACAACTAACTTTTCCTGTAAACTTGCCTTAGAAAGTGCTTCTTCTATATGTTTATGAGAGATTGGTTTTGGTAAAGTTTTTGCTACCTTCACACTATCGTCTGCTTTTAAAACAACAGATATATCATTTTCATTAAGGTATGTACTAAAACTACGTATTGCACTTAATTTTTTACTTATTGTTTTAGCGTTTAGTTCTGCAATAGAAATACGATATGGCATAAGATTAAAAATTATACTCTCATTTTCATAGCTTATTTCAATAATGTTAAGTGCTTCACTAATAGACTCATCATAACTTTTTATAGTCAAATCCGAATACCCACGTATCTCTTCTAGATACTCTAAAAATAGTATCTTTTTCTTATTTAGTGACTTTTTCAAGTAGTTTCTCAAAGTTATCATGGTGTTTTTTAGCTTCTACTACTAGCTCACTATCAGTAATGATACTAGGTGCTAATTTACTATATGAGTTAGTTACTATCTCACTCATAAGTTTTATTCTTGCTCTATCAGCATCTGAAATACTCTCTTTATTTGCCATTTCGTTAATCTGTTTTAAATACTCTTGAGCTTGTTTTATATAAGACTCGTACTTTAAAGATATAGTTGATTGAGCCATAATAGTTGCAGCCATACGATTGTATACATCCATACTAAATGATTCTTTTGCTAAAGAGTAAGACTCTTTATAATCTCCTATTTCATAGTAATATTTTGCTTCTAATGATTTTTCATACGATGGATTTATTAAAAAATAAACTGCCATTATAGTGATAAAACTCATAGCAATAATAGGAAAAGTATATTTAGTTTTCATGTGTTAAAAGCCCTTTTTTGATAAGCTGTTTTGCATCTATTAAATTCATATTCTTTACATCTATCATATCACTTATATAGTAGTGAATCACCCCGAAAGGTTTTGGTATTATAAACTTATCCCAAGAATTTAGTTGCCAAAAAGATGATGGTTTTATCTCAACAAGTACAATTTTCACATTTGCTTTTTGTGCCATCACAACAATGCCATCGGCCACTTCATGTCTTGGACCTTTAGGGCCATCAGGCGTTATACCTAAATCTGATCCAGATTTTAATTCTTTTATAGCAGATAAGAGAGCACGTGCTGCATTTCTAGTGCTAGAACCTCGAATAGTACCAAAACCAAAATTTGCTAATGTTTTTGCGATTAAAGAGCCATCAAAATGATCAGAAATAAGAAGTTTTACATTGGGGATTTTTTTATATCTACTATATGCATAAGGTATCATAAGAAGTTCACCATGCCAACAAGCCATGATAAAAGGCTCATCACTAAGTGTATCAGGAGCTATAAACTTTTTTTTGTTTGTAAAATAGATAACTCGTATTAGCATTGAACCGATAAAAGGAACTAAGCGTAGTGCCAAAGCACGACTTAGTTTTTTAAGCAATTATCTCGCCTGTTAAGATAGTTCTCCCAATAGCTACAACTTTTACATCATGAAACTGACCAAGAAGTTCTTCCGAACCTTTTACCTTGATGACGATATTGTTATCACTACGGCCAGAAACGAAACCGTTACTTATAAGCTCTTCAAAATAAACTTTATAAGTATTACCAAGTAGTTCTGCTTTTATCTCGTCTAATATCTCATTATTAAGTGTTTGAAGATAAGAGAGTCTATCAGAAGCGATTTGAGAATCTACTTCATTTGTAAAAGATTCTGCTTCAGTCTCAGGACGTGAAGAGTACTTAAAAGAGAAAATTTGGTCAAATCTAAGCTCTTTCATAAGGGATACTGTCTCAGCAAAATCATCGGCACTTTCACCAGGAAAGGCTACAATAATATCAGTACTGATATTTACATCAGGAGACTCATTACGAAGTTTTTGGACACGGTTTATAAACCACTCTCTCGTATACCCACGCTTCATCTCTTTAAGAACTTTATTGCTTCCACTCTGAAGAGGCATATGCATACTTTTACATATTTTTGGATTTCTTGCGAACTCCTCTATAAACTCATCATCCATGTGAAAAGGGTGAGGTGATGTAAAACGAATACGTTCTAGACCCTCTATCTTAGAAAGACGACGAAGAAGTTCTGTAAAGTTTACTTTTTCTTGGTCTCCTGAAAAACGACGACCATAGTTATTTACATTTTGACCAAGTAAAAATATCTCTTTTGCACCATTTTGCACAGCTTTGCTAGCTTCACCTATGATAAGATTATCAGGGATAGATATCTCTTCACCACGAGTTTTAGGTACTATACAAAATGTACAAGCCTTATCACAACCTATAGAGATATTGATATAAGCTTTAAAAGGAGATGTTCTAAAATCATCAAATGCGAACTCGCTCTCATCATAGTTAATATCTATTTCAACAGCTTTGTCACGATGTAAAACTTCACTTATTTTAGATACATTTCTAGCACCTAAAACGAAGTTAACATAAGGAGCACGTTTAATAATCTCTTCACCAAGATGTGAGGCAGTACAACCACAAACACCAATCTTTGCAGATGGTTTCTTATGCTTATTAAAGCCTCCAAGCTCAGAAAAAAGCTTATGAACTGGGCGTTCTCTAACAGAACAAGTATTTATCAAAATAAGGTCAGCTTCACGAAACTCATCAGTCATCGTATAACCCTCTTTTTCACGAAGCTGAGCAATCATGTGCTCAGAATCACGAGAGTTCATCGCACAACCTAATGTTTCAATAAATAACTTTTTACTCATACAGATGTAACCTCTAGCTCATTATGTGAACTTGGTACATATAGTCATTATCTGACATACCGTACTTCGCTTCACTCATATAAAAACTTTTACCTTGTGCTTCAAAATGATCTTGAAGAGAGAGTAAATCTTTGTGAGAGTTATCTTTGTCGAAGTAAAAAATGATGCTATCATTTTTAGCAACTTCTGCTTCAATCTTTGCTAAATCAACTTTTTTTGGTTTTTCGTTTATGTCTGTTCTTGCAAACTTTAAATCCATGCTAAATTCCTTGAGTATAATAATTTTTGCATTATAGTCAAAAAGGCATAAAAACTTGATTAAAGATGTTTTTATGCTCTTTTTGGTATACTTACACTCTAACAAAGAAATCCCCCAATCATTTATCATTGTCAAAAAATTGGGAACTATACAAAAGGGAATAATTTATTTATGGAAAAAATATTAGATATAGCAGAAGCAATAGCACACGAAAAAGGTTTACAGCCAGAAAAAGTAATAGAAGCATTAAAAACAGCATTTGTTCAAACAGCTAAAAGAGTTATAAACCAAAACTTTGCTTTTGTAGCAGAAGTAGATGATGAAACAAAAAGTATTAAAATAGTTCAAACTATTACTGTTGTAGCAGATGAAGATGAGAAACTACAAGACGAAATGATTGCTCCAGCATTTATTTCAATAAGCGAAGCAAGAGAATATGACGATCAAGTTGAGCTAGATGACCAACTTCAAATTGACCATAATCTTGAAGATTATGGAAGAACAGGTGCTTCTCAACTTCACCGTGAAATAGAGTTTCACATACAAAGACTTGTAGAAGATGAAGTATACAACAAGTACAAATCTAAAATAGGAACTTTAGTAAGCGGACGTGTAACTCGTGTTGATTCTAATAATGCTACATATATAGAAGTAGATGAAATTCGTGCTGTTTTACCTATGAAAAGTCGTATCAAAGGTGAGTTCTTTGATGTTGGAGATCATATTAAAGCTGTTGTTCGTCGTGTAAGTATGGATAAAGAAAATGGAATAGGGATAGAGCTTTCTCGTACATCACCAAAGTTCCTAGAAGCACTTTTAGAACTTGAAGTTCCTGAGATTGCTGATGGTACTGTTATCATCGAAAAAGCTGCACGTATTCCAGGAGAGCGTGCTAAAATTGCTATCCTTAGTACTCACCCTCAAGTAGATGCAGTTGGTGCAACTGTTGGAGTTAAAGGTGTACGTATAAACTCTGTAAGTGATGAGCTTATAGGTGAAAATATAGACTGTATAGAGTACACATCTATAATAGAACTTTTTGTATCTCGTACTATGAGTCCCGCTATCATATCTCATGTTGAAGTGGTTAAAAATGATGAAGGTGAGAATGAAAAAGCTATCATTACTCTTCCTGCTGACCAAAAGAGTAAAGCAATTGGAAAAAGTGGTATAAATATCCGCTTAGCTTCTATGCTAACTGGTATGCAAATAGAACTAGTAGAGAGCGATAGTGTTACGAATGAAGATGGTGAAATTGAAGAAGCTAAAGATGGTGTTGATGCACTAGAAGCACTTTTTAGTTAAAATTTTATACAATAGTAGTCAGAGGGGTAACTAATCCCTCTGTTTTGATTAGTGTAATAATGGTACGAAAACCATAAACACTAAAAAGACTACTATTAACTTTAAAAACAAAATTTATTCCTAGTAATGAGTTCCCACCCACCACACAAGCCAACCAAAAATTTGGCAAAAAAAAAGGCTAAGACCGAAGCCTTAGCCTAATCACTCAAAACAGTTTGCTAGTTAATCAAACTTATTTAGAATAAATTTTGTTTTACAAAAAATATTATACCATAATATTCTAAACTACCCTCTTCCCATATATGGATTTAATTTCATCAGAAGTAGATCAGCTATCATATTTCCTAGCAGTGTCAAAAATGCTGTTATCATCAATGTTCCCATAATTATAGGATAGTCTCTACTTAAAGCTGACATGAAAAAAAGTTGTCCCATTCCTTCTATACCAAAAATCGACTCTAAAATAACACTACCGCCTATTAGTCCTGGTAGAGATAAGCCTAAAAGTGTTATGATAGGTGGAAGTAGATTTGGCAATACATAAAATTTCAACAACTGGCGTTTAGCAACTCCTCTAGAGAGTGCAAAATAATAGTAGTCACTTTTCAGTATCTCTAATGTTAAAGAACGAATATAGATTATCATACTCCCTACTCCAACAAATATCATAACAGATATAGGTAATGTCAAATGCCAAATCATATCTAGATAGTTAGCAATACCCTCTTTTTCTTCTACACTATGAAGACCTGCAATAGGAAAAAACTCTAAATTTAATGCAAAAAATATTATAAATAGTAGTGCTAAATAAAAAGAAGGCATAGAAAAAGAGAGTAAAGATATCTGGCGAATAATGATGTCACTTTTTTTCTCAAAGTTCATTGCTGCTTTTATCCCTAGCCATAAAGAGAGGCTAAAGACACTCAAAAGTGCTATAAGATTCATAAAAAGAGTTACTGGTAATCGTTTAAGTATTTCAGCACTTACATCTTGCCCACTTACGAAAGAGACACCAAAATTAAGAGTAACAATATTTGCAACCCAGTCTATATATTGTTCAGATAGAGACTTATCTAAACCATATACAGCTTTTAGTTTTTCTATAGCTTCTTTAGTCATATTTGGATTAAGTTCGCCTGCTCCAAAAAAAGAGTTTGGGGCTGAGTGAATAGCTAAAAATGATATGATTGAGATGAGAAGTAACATAAATACGATATAAAATAATTTGTTTATAATTTGAGAAACTGTTTCTGTCATAGGTGAATTATAACATAAGTCTAAGTAGGAAGATTATTTAAGAGTTTTACTAAAAAAAGAGGTGTAACTCCCAAAGGAGTTACGAGTTTACAAGTTGTAGTCTAAGACTAGAAGTTGTAAGTAAGGTAAGCTTGAACTGTACCTGATTTGTCATCATTTGCATCAGTATAAACAACAGCTGCTGTAGTATCTAATGGACCAAATGAGTGAGATGCAGTAATAGTAACCTCAGTCATATCACCAGTATCAGTTTCACAATCAGCCATAGTTGCATAAAGACCTAAATCAACAATATCTTTTACAGGAGCTTCAACAGTTAAGTTAAATGCAGTAGTATCAGCTTGTGTGATTTTACCATAGTTCCACCATGCTTCAGTATAAAGTTTTGATTGACCAGAAGCTGCTAAATTTGAACCAGCTCCACGTCCTGCATCATCAGATACAGCTGAGTAAGAAAGTTTTGCAGTAAAAGTATCTTTCATCTCATAACCAGCCATTATTGCATATACAGTATTTGCTTCTAAAGTTGGAGCAACTTTGCTTAAATCTTCACCAGCGAATTGAGCACCAAGCATGATACCATCAATATTTAAATCAGCTTGTACCCAGTAAGCAGTAGCATTTTTAGAAGCATTATAATACCAAGCTTGTGCAGTTAATGGTTTCCAAGAATTATTAATAACACCTATTGCATATGCACCAGCATAAAATTGATCAAATGTAGTATTTGCTGCTTCAGCACCAATTACACCTGCAGCAGTTGTTGCTGTATGAGGATTACTAAGATCTGAAGCAACTCTTTCATCTTCAGAACCATTAGATCCACCAACATAAGCACCAACTAAAGTAGTATTAGGGATATCTGTGTTAATAACAACAGCCGCTTCAAAAGTATTTTCTACAATTGACCATGATTCTGTAAATACTAGAGGAGTATCTAATTCCATACGTCCAAGTTTAACTGTAGTTTTACCAGCAGTTGCAGCTAACCATAAATCATTTACGATGTAAGAATCTGAAAGTCCATTTGGAGCTTCCCATACATTACCAACAAGTTGTCCTTCAAGACCTAAAGTAGAAAGAGCAGTTGCTTTACCACCAAAAGATACACCTTTAGTTAAATCAGTGCTTACACTAATTGATACTGCTGTTTGTGCAGTTGATCCAGCTTTATTAAATAAATCCGTTGTATCTTGTGTCGTACCATAAAATAATTTAGCATCACCACTAATTTTTGTATTCTCAATTGCGAATGCACTTGACCCAACTAGTAACGCTGCCACTAAACTCATTTTTGTAAATTTCATATATTCTCCTTAATGATTACAAATTTCGATAGAGTATATCATAAACTACACT
>Ga0256826_1001048_pt1 | contig 17172 bp, 11 predicted proteins | sample CV79metaG_FD_185975 | JGI IMG/M metagenome (GOLD analysis project Ga0256826, IMG submission 185975) | Hydrothermal vent microbial communities from East Pacific Rise, Pacific Ocean - CV79 | ecosystem: Environmental > Aquatic > Marine > Hydrothermal vents | place: Pacific Ocean: East Pacific Rise...
CTAATAATTTGCATTCATATTTTACTATTTCATTTTTGGCAGTTTTTATTTACCTTTATTTTGAGTTTAAAAATTATAAGAAAAGAAAGTAGTTAATGTGGTAGTATATAGTAGCGGTAGTGTACCATCGGAGCTTTTACATTATTAAAAGATATAAAAGGCATAAAATGAGTTGTTTATATTTGTATTGAAACCATGTTTTTAACAATGGATACTGCTGTGGAAAATAATAAAACTTAGGAGACACTGTTGAATAAGGGGTTTTTAGACTATTGTTTAGACCTGATTTTTTGTTCCGTTTTGCATCAAGACAAAATGAAATATCATTAATATATAACAACTGTTTTTCCTTACTTTTTTATCAAAAAAAATGATGATTTATTTTTTAAGAACTAGGGAATACAGCCCATATATCTCGAAGCAAAAGAGTGTTTTTCTACTTTGAATGAAAAAAATAATTTTAAAGGGAATACACTTTTGTTAGATAAACCAATGGCTCGTAATTACAAAAAAACAAAGTAAAATTAAGTGGAGTAATTCCTTATCTTTACTAAAAAATTCAATTATGCTAAACATTGCACTATTTGGCCCTCCGGGTGCAGGAAAAGGAACACAGTCGGCTTTATTAATGGAAAAGTACAACCTTAACTATATAGCTACGGGTGATATATTAAGAAAAGAAATTGCAGAAGGAAGCCCCTTAGGCAAGGAGGCCGATCAGATAATATCCAAAGGAGGATTGGTATCCGACGAATTAATTATCCAAATAATTGAGGAACACTTAAAAAAACATCAATCATCAGCTGGATTTTTATTCGATGGTTTCCCCAGAACCTATATTCAGGCTTATATTTTGGATGGCCTGCTTAGTAAAATACACACTTCTTTAACCTGTCTTATTAGTTTAGATGTTGATAAAGAAGAATCCATGAAAAGGCTGTTGGAGAGAGCAAAAACTTCGGGTAGAAGTGACGATAACAGAGAAGTTATTTATAATAGATTGAAAGAATACGACGAAAAAACTTTACCTGTCCTTAATTTTTATGACGAAGCCGGTATTCACGCTCCGGTGAACGGAATGGGAACTATTGAGAATGTGTTTTCCAGAATTGTAGAACAAATGGATATTGCTCTCTCAAAAAAGCAAATGAATATTGTTTTATTTGGCTACCCGGGAGCAGGACGAGCTACCCAAGCCCGTAAGCTAGCCAAAGAGTTTGATTTAGTTTATCTGGCAACCGGCGAAATGCTTACTGCAGAGTTGGAGACAAATAGTAAGTTAAGTAAAATTATAGAACCGCATATTAAAGAAGGCACTTTGGTTCCCGATGAGCTTATTGTTAGACTCATAGAGAAAAAGATTAAAGAGAACCCTATTGCCAAAGGATTTATTTTTAAAGGCTTCCCCAGAACAATGGTACAGGCTTATATTTTAGATGGATTACTCCGCAGGCAAGGCACCAAAATATCGTGTCTTATTAATATTGAAGTTCCTACATTGGAGTTGGTGAAGCGTTTGGATGCCAGAGGGAAAACAAAGAATAGAATGCCTTACGATGTAAGTACTCAAACTATTGTAAAAAGGTTGGAAATGCATGAGAAGAAAACACTACCCATTTTAGATTATTACGATAAAGCAGTCAATGTTTTTCATGTAAATGGAGAAGGAAGTAGTGATGAAGTTTATGAAAGAGTAGTGAAACCTGCAAAGGAAACCTATAGGAATGTGCATTGATGATCTGCTTATATCCTTTGTATTATGATTTAATAAACGGTATTAAACAAGAGATTTTCTTAACGTAAATATCGTGATTTCTCCTGGGCAGTTAAAGCGTAACGGAACTCCGGAAACACCACAGCCATTACTGGTATAGCCAATCATTTTACCATGTTTCCAAAACCCGCTTATATAATTTTTCCCTTCTGTTTGATGGCTAATTAATGCTTTACCACCGGGCAGGCAAACCTGTCCTCCGTGGGTGTGGCCGCATAAATACAAGTTATATCCATTATCAGCAGCTATATCTGCTAATTCGCTCGAATGCACCAGAGCAATTTTAAACCCGGGTTTATCATCAAAGGTTTCCAATGTAGCATCAGTAAAATAGGAGAATGCATCATCCGAACCTGATATTTTAATATGCTGTCCATCACGTTCAATATTTATACTCTCGTTGATGAGGAATTGCACTTGAAGCTCCTCTTCGTATTCGGTCATTAAGTAAGTATCGTGATTACCCAAGATAGCCAATGGGGGGAATTCTTTTTGTAATAGAGCGCAGACCTCCGCCAAAGGTTTAATAATTTGAGTAAAACTACCACTATTATCCTGGCGATAATCTCCTGTTAATACTGCCATATCAAACTCAGCCTGATCAACAACATGTAAAATACTATGGGCTAATTCCGGAGTGGCATCAATATGCAAATCGCTTAATTGAAGAATTCGGAAACCATCGAAGTTGGAAGGTAGATTATCAAAGCTTAATTCATGTTCTTTTATCTGAATGTTTTGCACATTGGCATATCCTCTTTCGAAAAGGCCAACCAATTTAGTACCCCACACTAAAAAATTAATGATTCTTTTAAAATAGTTCCAATTGCTTTTACTCTTTTTACCATGTCGTTTATGTTTAAACTGATCGGTTTCTAAAATAGAGCGGGTGGTAGCCCAAATGAGTCTTCTTTCCCTAGCAGTAAGAGGCCTATTATGTTTTTTTTGATCTTGCATAACAAGATACAAGATAGTAAAAATATTTGAAGAATAAAAACCAAATAATTCTTTCTATTGATCTATTATAGGTTTCAACTATAATTAAAAAGCTATTAAACCTGAGTAAAAACGATTTTTAAGTTTTTCTCCAAATTCCTAACAGTTCTCATTTCAGCAGAGCTGACAATACAATAAGAAAGGCCTTTTTTCCCGGCTCTGGCAGTTCTTCCACTTCGGTGAGTATAGTACTCATCTTGATCGGGCATTTGAAAATGTACTACATAAGCCAAATCAGGAACATCAATTCCTCGAGCTGCTAAATCTGTTGCAATAAGTATTTGAAGGCTTTCATTTTTAAAAGCGCGCATCACCTTATCTCTTTCTTTTTGTAGCAAATCACCGTGAATGGCATCAGCTGATATGTTTTTTGCTTTAAGCTGCTTAGCTAATTTTTGGGTAGCTGCTTTGGTTTTACAAAATATCAATCCTCTGTTCTCTACTTGGGTTTTTAAAAACTTCAATAAAACATTTAACTTATCGTATTCATCACAAATGATGTATTGATGATTAATATGACTATTAACCACATTTCTACCACTCACTTCAATTTTATAGGCATCTTCCGATAAATGCTGATTAATTATTTGTCTGATACCATGAGGAAGTGTAGCCGAAAAAAGCCATTTTTCTTTTGATTTTGATAAATGGCCAAGAATTTCATCGAGCTCCGTTTTAAAGCCCATACTGAGCATTTCGTCTGCTTCGTCCAAAATAATAACCTTTACATGGCTCAAATCCACAGCTTTTCTTTTTACTAAATCAATGAGCCTTCCGGGAGTGGCCACTATAATATGAGTAGGTCTTCTTAAAGCACTTATTTGCTTCTCAATAGGAGCTCCGCCATAAACCGCCTCGGTAAATATTTTATCGGTATATTTAGTAAACTTAAATAATTGTTTGGCCACTTGTTGACCTAATTCGCGAGTAGGACAAAGTATTAAACCTTGAACTACCTTGCGTTTGGGCTCTATTCTTTGCAATAAAGGCAAACCATATGCCGCAGTTTTTCCTGTTCCTGTTTGTGCTTGCCCAACTAAATCTTTGGACTCGTTGATCAACAGAGGAATTACTTCACTTTGTATTTGAGTAGGGCTAATAATTTTTAAATCGTTTAAGCCTTTTATCAGGTCTTTTCTTATTCCTAGTTCTTCGAAATTCATGAAATATATTGTATGATTGTTTTTGGCAAAAGTACTTAATTGTTTCTGTTATATTATTGTTTTTTAATTAGAGTATTTATTTCAAATATCACCAAACACATAATATCTTGAATGAATACAAATAAGCGCAATATTCATTACAATATTATTTAACTTAGTGGACTTTTGTACATTAGCGAAAAAATTAAAACCAAATAAAACACATTATGTTAAAACTGTATTACCAAAAACTAGTTTTGCTTATTATATTTGTAGTAAGCATAGGCCTTTCAACGCAGGCTCAAAATTATACTTATAGTGAGAACTCCCAAAAGGATGGCTTCAATATTCAATCTAGCACCAAAGGAGTAATTGTTTTAGAACATGCAATTCATCAATTTAGGTTAACTGATACAAAGATTCAGGGCGAGGTTATGAAGCAGCTTAATTACGATTTGTCTATTCTCCCTTCACAAGAAGGAGCACCAAATGTTCCAAGTCTTGGACGCTATTTATTAATTCCTAATGGTGCTGATATAAAAATTAAGGTTTTGAATGAGCAAATAGAAACCTACCAAAATATTGAAATAGCTCCAGCTGCAGCTATCCCATTCGATACCCAAGAAGCCCAAGCAGCTGAAAAAGGGAATGTTTATCAAAAGGATGCTTTTTTTCCTGGAAAAGTTTATCAATCTGATATTACACAAGTGCGAGGAATGACATTAGCCATGGTAGATATAAATCCTTTTCAATACAATCCAGTTACTAAAGAACTTCGAGTTTATAAAAACATTCAACTAGAAATAGAAATTCTCGGTGGGAATGGCTCTTACGGTGAAGATCGTTTCAGGAGTCGCTATTGGGATGGAATTCTTGATGATTTAATTTTAAATAATAAAGAGATTCCAAAAGTAGATTATTCAAAGAATATCACTAATGGTAAAGATGTAACAGGCTGCGAATATTTAGTTATTGTACCTAATAATCCGGATTTTATCTCATGGGCAGATTCTATTAAGCTCTTCCGTACAGAGCAGGGTATCCAAACCGAGATTGTAACCACTGAAGAGATTGGAGGCAATACCTTGAGTAATATCAAAAGTTTCATGAATACAGTTTATGAAACCTGGGATCCTGTACCTGCCGGAGTATTATTAATGGCTGATTATGGAAACGATGCCAATACAATTACATCTAAGACTTATCCTCACCCTTATTCCGGCAATTATATTACTGATAATTATTTTGCTGATTATACCGGTAACGATTTACCCGATTTTGTTTTTGCCCGTATGACAGGAAGAAACTATGCAGAGTTTGAAACTATGGTCAAGAAATTTATTGATTATGAAAGAACGCCTCCTTTATCAGAAGATTTTTATAATAAACCTATTACTGCCTTGGGCTGGCAAACAGAAAGATGGTTTCAGATTTGTTCTGAAGCTGTCGGAGGGTACATGTCTAATGTATTAGGAAAAGAGACAGTAAGAATTAATGCTGTTTATGGTGGCAATCCTAATTCAGACCCTTGGTCTACAGCTACTAATACTTCAACGGTTGTAGATTATTTTGGCCCAAATGGGCAAGCTTATATTCCTGCTTCACCCAGCGAATTAGGTGGTTGGAATGGTGGAACAGCTGGCGACGTTGTGAATGCATTAAATGATGGAGCCTTTATTCTGCAACATCGTGATCATGGCTCCGAAGGAGGCTGGGGAGAACCCTCTTTTGGTATGTCAAATATATCTCAATTAAATAATGTGGGCGAGTTAAGCCATATTTTTTCTATTAATTGTTTAACCGGTCGTTTTGATGTAAGTGGAGAATGTTTTGCCGAAAAATTCCATAGATATACAAATGGAGGAGCGCTTAGTTTAACTGCTGCTTCTCAAGTATCTTATTCTTTTGTAAACGATGCTTTTGTATGGGGAATGTATGATAATATGTGGCCGGATTTTTTACCGGATTATGGAGGCACCGAAATTCCAGAAAGAGAATTCAGACCTGCTTTTGGCATGTCTGCAGGTAAATATTTTTTAGCCTATACAAATTGGCCATATAATGCAGATAATAAACAAATTACTTACCGCTTATTTCATCATCATGGTGATGCTTTTGGTATAGTATATACTGAGGTTCCCCAGGAAATGACTATAGACTATGCTGATGTGGTAATTAGTGGACCAGACAATATTGAAGTTCAAGCTGAAGAAGGTGCAATGATTGCTTTTTCAGTAGATGGAGAATTGATAGGCCTTGGTGAAGGAACAGGTTCTGTAACAATGGTTAATTGTATTCCTCAAGATCCTGGAACCATTATTAAAGTAGTTATTACCAAACAGAATTATTTCCGCCACGAAGGATATATTCAGGTTATTGCACCAGATGGTCCATATATTGTGAAATCCGGTTTTGATATTGATGATTCAGCTGGTAATAATAATAACTTAGTTGATTTTGGAGAAGAAATATTATTAGACTTTAGTATTAAAAATTTAGGAACCGAAATAGCATCAAACATCAATGTGACAATTTCTTGTAATGATGAGTTTGTTACTTTAATAGATGCTGAAGAATCTTATGGAGATGTTGATGTAGATGAAGAGCTAACACATGAAGGAGCTTTTGCTTTTATTATGGCAGACAGTATCCCAGATTCGCATAATATCATCTTTTCATATACTGCTACTAACGGCGATGATGTTTGGGAAAGCTCATTCAATATAAAAGCCTATGCTCCTGTTTTGGAGATTCAGAGTATGAATATTATAGAAGTAGATGGTAATGGTAATGGGAGAGTAGACGCAGGTGAAGATGCTCTTATAAGTATCGAAATAAGTAATAATGGTAGATGTGCTTCACCAGAAGGTCTTGCAAGTTTAGTTTCTGAATCAGAGTATTTAATAATTAATACGAGTGAATTTGTATTTGAAACTATTGATAGTGCTGGAACTATTATTGCCGAATTCTCTGTTTCTACTGCTGATGAAACTCCTACAGGAGCAGTTGTTTCTGTTTTAAATAATGCAGAGGCCGAACTCTATTCTAATACAAAAGAATTCCATTTTTCTGTCGGTTTAATAGTTGAAGATTGGGAAACAGGAGGCTTTGAACAATTTGACTGGCAAAACTCAGGAAATTCTAATTGGATTATTGATAATACAACACAATACGAAGGCGATAATAGTGCTAAGTCAGGTAGTATTAACGATAATCAATCATCTTCTTTTTTCCTAAGTTATGATGTTATGGTTGATGACGATATAAGTTTTTTCTATAAAGTGAGTTCGGAGTCAGGTTATGATAAATTGAAATTCTTTATTGATAATGATGAAAAAGGTAGTTGGAGTGGTGAAGTTGCTTGGTCTGAAGCTAGTTTTTCAGTTAGTGCAGGACAACATATTTTCAAATGGACATATAGTAAAGATGGTTCAGTAAGCAGTGGTTCTGATTGTGCTTGGGTCGATTTTATTATCCTTCCGCCAATGCTTCTTCCTACCGCTAATGCTGGCGTTGATGCAGAGATTTGTCAAACAGAAACAGAATTTCAAGTTGTGGCAAGTGCTGCTGATTTCGAGAGTCTAGAATGGGCTACCTCCGGTGACGGTAGTTTCTCAGCAACAGATATAGAGAACCCTATATATTCTATTGGTTCAGAGGATATAAGTAATGGTTCTGTTCAATTAACACTTACGGCCTACGGTAGCAATGGTGATGCAAGTAATAGTATGATATTGAGTTTGGTTACAAATCCTGTTAAACCCGAAACTCCATTTGGAGAAACAACAGTATGTTATGCTGCCGAGGATGTGGTTTATACCATAAACGATGATAATGAGCACTACCAATGGTTTATGATCCCTGAAGATGCAGGAACTATATCGGTAATAGCAAATACTGCTTATATTACTTTTAATGATGGTTTTATAGGAGAAGTAAGCCTGTCGGCATTGGCATATAATGCTTGCGGTGAAAGTACAGTATCGGATGAACTTGTTTTAGAAGTTACTGAGCAAGCCAGTGCCGCTTTTATAGAAGATGTTGATGCTTGTTCTGGAACAGATGCAGTATTAAACCTTGATCTTGCAGGAATAGCTCCTTGGACAGTAGAAATAATGGATGAGGATGGTGCAGAAATTATCTTTACAGCTGATGTCAGCCCTTATGATCTTATCATTAGTCCTGAGGAAAGTATGACCTATACATTAATGCATGTTTCAGATGCTAACAACTGTGTAGGTTTGGCAGAAGGATCGGCAATGGTAACAATCAACGAATTGCCTACTGCAGTATTAACTGCAGAAGATATGGATCTTTGTGGAGGTGATATTATCGATGTTAGTTTGGATTGTACTGGAACTGCACCTTGGGATATTAGCCTTGGAAATGGTGATGATGTAGAACAGAACTATCACTTAATTACCGCTAATGAACTTGTAGAATTTATTGTTCCCATGTTATCAATGAATCTACAAATCACCAGTCTTAGAGATGCTAACGAATGCATAGGTTCCGGTGAGGGAATGGCCGCTCTAAATATATTGGACACCCCAGAGGTAGATTTGGGAGCTGATACTGCTATTTGCCACAATTGGGTTTATATTTTAGATGCTCAAAACGAAGGGGCTACCTATTCATGGTCAACAGGAGAGGAGAGTCAAACTATTGAAGTTGATTTAAGTATGGCAGATGCTAATGGAGATGCCATTATATCTGTTGATGTTATTAATCCTAATGGTTGTTTGGGTAGTGATGAAGTGCTGGTTCACTTTAACGATTGTACAGGAATTAGGGAGTTAGATGCTCAGAATATAGACCTAATGCCCAATCCAAATACAGGCAGGTTTATTTTGAAGATTCCACAATTGTATAATCAAATAAATGATGTTGATGTGTTAAATAGTCTCGGTGAAATTGTTTCCCATATTGATATTGATAGATTGCAAAGTGAAACAAGTATTGATCTTAGCTATTTAGCTAATGGTGTATACTTCTTGAGAATAAAAACTTTTGGGAATACGATTAATAAGCGTTTTATTATCAGGAAATAAATTATCCTTGATAAGGATTAAACGCTTTATTTTTATAACCCGGGGAATTCATTTGAGTTTTCCGGGTTATATTTTCTTATAGTTTTTATACTCCCCTATGCGAATCCCTGTTACTTTTTCCAAAGCGTAAAGAAACTTATTTTTTAGGCCAAAGTTTTTCTTTGTAGGGTCAAAGTTAAAATCCCAATTCTTTCTTTTTATTCTATCCTGCATCACGGAAGGATGACTTCCAGTAAAAATTTTCAAAGAATCAATAGCACTATAATCGAAAGAATCTTTGGGTCGATTTTTTTCAATATAGTCGTCTTTATGCCAATGGCTTAAGAAATTCTTAATTTTTGCACTTTGTTGTTCAGGAGGTTTCACCCAGCCATAATGGTAAATATAAGCATCTAGCTCTTTTACATGCAGCTTTTTATTATCCAATCTAAACCCCTGTGCATCTTTATAAGATTTTATTTTTTTGAGATTTCGTATAATTCTAATTTCTCTACGATACCATTTTCTGCTATCTCCCACGTAACTGTAAGAACCATAAAAGTGCAAGTATTTAAAAAGGAGACCTTCTACAGCTTCTGTGTCTTTCCATTGTTGACAAGCCTGCAATATAGTTTTGTGATATTTCTCGTGAACCACTTCATCTCCCTGAATATAAAAACACCAATCACTATCTTCGGAAATAGCAGACATGGCTTTATTGGTTTCTTCGGCCAGCACCTGTCCTCCTTCTCTCAGATTTAAATCCCATTCAGTTTCAATAATCTTCACTTTATCCGATATGATTGATTGTATAAGAGACAAAGTATCGTCATCAGATTTTCCTACAGCTACCACCACCTCATTGCAAATAGGCAGAATACTTTTGATACTCTCAACTATAGGGTAATCGTAAAGAATAGCATTTCTGATAAAAGTGAAACCGCTTATTTTCATGGTTTATTGAGTATTAATGCTTTTAAAACTGTTTACTTTTTTATTAAAAATTAATTATTCCGGTATAATTGGCAGGAGTAATTTTTTTTAATTCTGCTTTTACAGCATCATTCACGTTTAAGCTTTCTACAAAAACAGCAATGCTTTCCGCATTAATTATCTCATTTGTTCGGGTAAGGTCTTTTAATGCTTCATAGGGGTTTGGGTAGTTTTCTCTCCTCAAAATAGTTTGAATAGCTTCTGCAACAACAGGCCAATTATTATCTAAATCTTCTGCTAACTTTTTTTTGTTCAAAATAAGTTTCCCCAATCCTTTTTGTAAAGATTTTATGGCAATAAGCATATGTCCTAAAGGGACTCCTAAATTACGAGTTACTGTAGAATCGGTTAGGTCACGTTGTAAACGAGATATAGGCAGCTTAGCGGCTAAATGTTCCATGATGGCATTTGCTAAGCCTATATTCCCTTCGGAGTTTTCAAAATCAATGGGGTTAACTTTATGTGGCATGGCCGATGACCCTACTTCCCCCTTTTTTATTTTTTGCTTAAAATAATCCATAGAGATATAGGTCCATATGTCTCTATCCAAGTCCATCATGATATTATTAATGCGTTTTAGGTTGTCAAAAAAAGCAGCCATATAATCATAATGTTCAATTTGAGTTGTGTTTTGCAAGCGCTGCAAGCCTAGTTTTTGAGAAACGAAAGAATTTCCAAATTTCACCCAATCAATATGAGGATAAGCCACAAAATGCGCATTAAAATTTCCTGTAGCTCCTCCAAATTTTGCAGCATAAGGTATTTGTGTCAACATCTCCATTTGGTTTGTAAGGCGTTCTACAAAAACAAATATTTCTTTTCCTAATCGAGTAGGTGATGCTGTTTGTCCGTGAGTGCGAGCCAACATAGGAATCTCTTTCCACTCTTGTGCTCTATTTAAAAGAGTTTCTTCTAATGCATTCAACTCGGGCAAAATAACATTAGTAAAACCTTCTTTCAGGCTCAAAGGTGTAGCGGTATTATTTATATCTTGTGAAGTAAGCCCAAAATGGATAAATTCTTTATAGTCCTTTAATCCCAAAGCATCAAAACGTTCTTTGATAAAATATTCCACAGCTTTTACATCATGATTGGTAACTGCTTCTATTTCTTTAATTTTTAAAGCATCCTCAGTATTAAATTCCAAATAAACAGAACGTAATTTAGTGAATAAACCCCGATTAAAATCTTTTAACTGCGGCAAAGGTATTTCGCAAAGAGCAATAAAATATTCAATTTCCACCTGAACACGGTATTTAATTAGACCCTGTTCAGAAAAATATTTCCCAAGTTTTTCTGTTTTACTTCGGTATCTTCCGTCTATAGGCGAAATGGCATTAAGTGCAGTTAGTATCATGTGTTTTTTTTGCAAAGATATATATTTGGATTCATTATTACCAAAATACATGAGACCACCAAATAGTGATATTTAGGTTTGTAAAGCTCATTATATTGAAAGGGAGGAGTGTTTATTATTTAAATATTCTATAGGTTCAAAATATCCTCCTTTATTTAAGTATCTGTAAGAATAATTGGGTTAAAAAAAAGAGTAATTTTGTGAAAAACTGAATACATTGGGTGCAATAAAAAAATTAATAGGGCAAACAGCCATTTATGGTTTGAGTAGTATTTTAGGCCGGTTGCTTACTTATTTACTCGTTCCATTATATACAAGAGCTTTACCAACAGGTGAGTATGGGGTGGTTACCGACTTGTATAGCTATATGGCTTTGCTTTTCGCTCTACTACTTTACGGAATGGAAACTTCTTTTTTTAGATTTTCTGAAACGGAAGAAGATCAGAAAAAAGTTTTGTCAACATCATCTATCTCCATAATAATTTCCACTTTTACTTTTTTAATTCTTGCTTTTAGTTTTCGGCAACAAATTGCTGAAGCCATGGGTTATGGAGAACATATTCATTATATAACCTGGTTTTTATTTATTGTTGGCCTTGATGCTTTAACCAGTATTCCTTTTGCATACTTACGTCAGCAAAACAAAGCTATGCGTTTTGCCGGTTTAAAGTTGATTAATATTTTCACTTTCTTAGGTTTAAATTTATTTTTTATACTTTCCTGCCCCGCAATAATGGAAAAAGGGAATAGCCATTTTTTATTCTCTTTTGTTCAGTCTTTTTTCAACAGCAACGATTTAGTCCAATATATTATCATCTCGAATTTAGTGGCAAGTGGGCTCACTTTCGTTTTATTACTTCCTGTTTACAAACAATTAAAATATGGTTTTGATAGCCGGCTCTGGAAAAAAATGATGCCTTATGCATTACCTATTCTTGTTGTAAATATTGCCGGACTCATACCTATATCTTTAGACAAAATACTCCTCCCCTCACTCTTTAATGGAAGCCATGAAGCAGGAATGCAGCAATTAGGAATATATGGAGCCAATGCCAAAATTGCGGTTATTATGCTCTTATTTATTCAAACTTTTCGTTATGCTGCCGATCCGTTTTTCTTCTCGGAAGCAAGAAATAAAAATGCCAAGCAAACTTACGCTCGCGTAATGCACTGGTTCGTAATTTTGGGAAGCTTCATCTTTCTATCGGCTATGATGTTTATTGATGTGATTAAATACTTCATTGGTGCAGAATACCGAGAAGGCGTTTTTGTAGTACCAATACTGCTTATGGCTAATTTAATGCTGGGGATTTATTATAATCTTTCGTTTTGGTATAAGCTCAATAATAAAACCATGTATGGAGCTTGGTTTGCCATTATTGGAGCTGTTATTGCCATTAGCTTGAACTATGTATTAGTACCTATTTATGGAATGTATGGCTCGGCATGGTCAGTTTTCTTTGCTTATATCACTCCTGTATTTTTATCTTTTTATTATGGTAGAAAACACTATCCTATCCCATACAAAATCAGTTCCATTATTTTTTATCCTGTTTTTGTGGTAACTCTTTTTTTAATAAGTTCATATTTTCAAATGGGATTAGGACTAAACACTTTAATACTTGTATTATTTATAGGTATTACTTTTTTTATTGAAACTAAAATTCACCCATTAAAATTTAATTAGCTTGATAATCCAATCTAATTATTATCTCCCAAAAAGGGCGAACAAATCAGTGTTTTTATTTTAAATACAAATTTTTATTACATGGTAATTGTGATAAGCTTTATTAATTTTGCAAACGCAGATTACAACAATCGTATAAACATCATTGAGAGTTTAAAAAAAATGATTACCTTTATACAAGTCAGCAATTTATTAAAAAAAATAAAGATTAAAAAAACAAGAATATGTCAAATTCATTAATGGATCCCATAGGAAAACTAATGGGATTAAGATATAAATCGCACCCCTGGCACGGAGTTGAACTGGGAAAAGATGCCCCTGAAATAATTACCTGTTATATTGAAATGGTTTCTACAGATACAGTGAAGTATGAGGTAGATAAGGAATCAGGATATTTAAAGCTGGACAGACCGGCCAAATACTCCAATACAATTCCGGCTCTCTATGGTTTTATTCCTCAAACCTATAGTGCCGAAAATGTAGCAGAATATTGTAAAAAGATGACTGATAGAAAAGGAATTGTTGGTGATGGCGATCCTATTGATATTTGTGTTCTTACCGAGAAAGAAATCACCCATGGTGATATCCTAGTCCGTGCACGTCCTATTGGTGGTTTTCGTATGATTGATGGTGAAGAAGCCGATGACAAAATTATTGCTGTTTTAGATGGCGATGTTGTTTATGGTGATATTAAAGATATTCATGAGGCAGCTCCTCTAGTAATTGAACGGCTCAAACACTATTTTTTAACTTATAAAGATATGCCTGGAGAAACCAAATTACAAGTGGAAATTACACATACCTATGGCAAAGATGAAGCTTTAGAGGTGATAAAACACTCCATGGCCGACTATCATAACAAGTTTGAAACTCTAAGAACCATTTTATCAGGTTATTAAACAAGTAAGTACTAAACTTATAAATAATAGTGTTGCTTAAAGTTTGATAAAAGTTTTAGTTAATCTTTGTCCATGAGAAAATTCCACTGATAATAAATAGATTCCTTTGTTTAAAAAGGAAACATCAACATTGTTTTCTAAAGAAATACGACGATAAGATTTTGAGTAAATCTCTTGTCCCGTTAACTGAAATATTTTTATCTGCTTAACAACATCATTTGATGTTGTTTTGATGTTAAGTCTATTATTAACAGGGTTTGGAAAGAAACTAAAACCGCTCCCTTCTTCAGATAATTCATCACTTACTGCACTAACGCTTAAATTATATGTTTCTAAAACATCAATAATACCTTGGCTTGATTGATTATAAGGAAAAGCCGGCTCTACAATAGAATGATCGGGTGCTATCAATATGAGAGAAGGAGTGTAAGGTATTAGAAAATCTGTAAAAACTTGCTTTCCTCCTCCATCAACTCCTGATGCTGATGGATAATGAATATTATATTCATCAATAAAATTCAATAACATATCGTTATTTGCATTTTTATCTACGCTAATTACATATAAATCCATTTCGTTTTTACCGAAATAATTATAAACCGTGTCTAGCTTTGGAGCCAGAATTTGACAAGAACTTCAAGTAGGACTAAAAAAGTCTACAAGAACATATTTTTCATCATTATCCAAAATATCAAATAAATGATGCTGAATACCATGTACATCTTTTACTGAAAAATCAACAGCTTCACTCAAGGGTGTTTGGGCTTTTAAAAACGTTAGCATAAAAAGGCCAACAAAAATAAGGAGGAGTTTCTTCATAATGATTGTGTTTTGTTAAGAACAACATTGATGCAAAAATACGGAAATAGAGAGATGAATATTGTTAAAAGTTTGAAAACAGAACAGAACCTGATGTTTTATATGCCTTACAAGAAATATATTTGCTATTAATATGGAAAAAGAACAAAGGATTACATATTTTTGCAAAGCATGACATTTATTAAGCAATATATAAAACAATCAATTTTTTTTATTCTCAGCTGTTTGCAGCTTTTTGTATTTTCTCAAGTGCCCATGGAAAAGGTTTTAGTTGAAATGGGAACGGCTACTTGGAGTTCGGCTTGTGCTGCAGAAGTTCAAATGATAGAGCAGATGAAAGCAGATGACTTGCAGATAAGTGTGATTAATTACCACTTAAACGATCCTTTTGCTAATCAATATGCCAACCAAAGAGCTTCCTTTTATAGTATTCAAAATTTACCCTTCCCCTTAGTGGGCGGGCAGGAAGTAGAAATTGGAAATTATTCTTCATATAATGAAAAATACACCGAATCTATCAATACTCTTTCTGCTTTTGAGATAGCGGTATCTGGCCATTTTAGTGAAGATACTTTAATCATGGATTTAAGTATTGATAAAGTAGCATCATATGAAAGTGATCTCATTAGCATGTATTTGGTTCTTACCGAATCTGATATTGAAATGGATTGGCATGGCTTAACTGAAGTAGATGATGTTGAAAGAGATATGTCACCCGATGGCAATGGACAATCCTTAGATTTTTCTAACGCATCAAACTTAAACTATACCAAGAAAATATTATTTAGTCGTAATTGGAACCCGGAGAAAATGGATATCGTCGTTTTTATTCAAAACGATACGGGTAAAAAAGTTTTACAATGTCACTCACAACCGGTTCCTGATTTTGCTCCTCTTCCTGTTCATGCCTTTTTTCAAGTTGCCGATACTATAGCTTGTGTAAATGAATCCATTGCTTTTCAAAACTTAAGTACTGGTGATGTGGAAAATGTTCATTGGATTTTTAACGGCGGAACTCCTAATCAAAGTACTGACTATCATCCAAATATTCAATACGAAACGGAGGGAGTTTTTACAGTAAGTTTGGCCGTAAGTAATTCCATAAGCACCGATACATTAATCATTGAAGAGTTCATGAATATTCAGGCTTTGCCAAGTATTTCTTTTAATCCTTTACCCGATTTTTGCTCCGATCAGGATTATTATAAACTGATAGAAGGAAACCCAAGTGGAGGACAATACTTTGGTTTATTTGTTGATACCGGATACTTCTTTCCTGTAGAAGCAGGTATAGGTGACCATTCCATATTCTACTCAATCCAAGACGAAGAAACAGGTTGTTCCGATACGCTTTCACAAAATGCTTTTGTTTATGTTTGTGAATCTGTAGGAGAGCAAATACCAAATAATAATAGCATCTCTTTTATTCTTTCAAAAGAAAATAACCAATATCATCTTCAGCAAAACCAAAATCCTGTATTGGAGATTAATAGTATTAGGGTATATTCTCTTAGCGGACAACTAATTTCAGAAAGTAAATTTAGAGGGAAAGCCCAAAAAATATATGATTTTTCTGTTATGTCAAACAACCCCTACCTGATTATTCATGTCCTAAGCGGAAAGAAAGTTTTTGTTATTAAGTATTCTAATTAATATTCAGGGCATTTGTTTTCTTCTACTCTCATAATGAATGATTTATTTTGTTTTTTTTGAGTCGAATAAAGAATCAATACTAAAATAATTAGTATACTTGCACATACTTTTGAAAATATTTAACAAACCAATATAAATTAAATAGTTATGAGAAAAATTTTACTCTTTATTGTGACTGTTCTTTTTACAGGAATCACAATGGCCGGCAATGGTTTTTCTGTGAAATATTCGCAGGATTCCGATAGCCAAAGACAACTATCATTTAGCCTTGCTAACTACAGCGTTGAAACAGTTATAATTGAAGGACAGACCTATTCAAAGATTGTTTTTGATGGGCAAATTGTAAGCAAGAAAAAAGGATGGGCAGAGCTTCCTTTTATTAGTAGCTCCATTCAAATTTCTAATGATAAAAACGTTAGTGTGGATGTAAGTAATAGCCAATATGTAGATATTCAATTGGAATATCCTCTATTACCATCACGAGGTGTTATTTATAGAAATCAAGATCCCACAAGTATTCCCTATGAAATTGATCCTGCATCAATGATTGATACTTGGTTCCCAAAAGCTTTAGTTACAGCTGACAACCCTTATATCCTTAGAGATGTACGTGGAACAAACGTGAAGGTTTATCCTTTCCGCTATAATGCTAAACAAAATACTTTAAGAGTTTATACTCAGGTTGATGTTAATATTACAGATAATAACTCTGAAGCAATCAATCCTAAAACAAAAACAAATGCCATTGCTTTACGTGAAATGGATGCTATGTATAAAAGCATTTTTATTAACTATGGACAATCAAACAGGGAAGATTTAACT
>Ga0256826_1001049_pt1 | contig 17153 bp, 17 predicted proteins | sample CV79metaG_FD_185975 | JGI IMG/M metagenome (GOLD analysis project Ga0256826, IMG submission 185975) | Hydrothermal vent microbial communities from East Pacific Rise, Pacific Ocean - CV79 | ecosystem: Environmental > Aquatic > Marine > Hydrothermal vents | place: Pacific Ocean: East Pacific Rise...
CGTTTTACAAAAAACTCTCGTTTCTCTAAAGTAATTTTAGAGATAGGAGAGGATTGAAGCATATTTTATTAATCTACTATTTAATAGTAGCTTTTTTCTGGAGTGCATCCATTTTTATTTTCATTACTGATTTAAATTTTTCCATTTTTAAACGTTGTTCTATGAAAGACTTAACTTCTGAAAATGCTCTTGTAGCAGCAGTTTTTTTATCTTCTAAATAGATAACATGAAACCCAAACTGTGTTTTAACAGGAGAGAGAGTAATAGTTCCCTCTTTCATACTAAATACTTTGTCATTAAATGCCGGAACCATCTGTCCTTGAGCGAAATAACCTAAGTCTCCACCTTTTGGTCCACTAGGTCCTGTAGATTTTGCTTTTGCTAATGCTTCAAACTGAGACTTTAGTTTTGCACCACTTAAAGATTTTAACTCATTGATGATTGACTTAGCTTCTGCTTCTGTTTTAACTAAAATATGACGAGCATGAACAGACTCTTTTTCGTTAAATTCACCTAAATTTTTATCGTAATACTCTTTTAGCTCTTTCTCAGAAATCTTAATTCCATCAAGTTGCTTTTTTTGCCATACTTGAACAGCAAGCTCTTTTTTCATACGTGCTTCAAGTTTTTTATATTCTACTTTATAATCATTTGATTTTAAGATTCCAGTTTTTTTAGCATCACCATAAACAAGTTCTTTACCTATAAGTTGTTGAAGAACTTGTTGTCTAAACTGAGCTTGTTTTTCAGCAGGAACTTGGTTAAATCTACCTTGAGTAGCATTCATTAACTCTGCATCAACTTCTTGTTGAGTGATTGGCGTTCCATTTACAGTAACAAGAGTATTTGCAGTAGCAATAACCCCTGTTAACAAGATAGCAGATAAAAATTTTGTAGCTGAATTCATTTAGATTCCTTAGTATTAATTCTTAGCAGTTTAATCCTATTTAATTAATACTTATTAAACAAATGAACTTAGGCACTTACTTTTAAGTACTTATTGAGTACTTTTTCTAGTTTTTCACGAGTAAGTGGTTTAGACAGATAATTATCTAGTCCCTGTTCCATTAACATTTCTCTATCACCTTCCATAACCATAGCAGTTAAAGCAACGATTGGTGTTATTTTATTTTTACCCATACTATCTTTAATCTCTTGTGTAGCTTCTATACCATTTTTCTCAGGCATATCAATATCCATAAATATTATGTCATATTTATTTTTCTCACACATATCAACTGCTTCTACACCATTTGATGCGATAGAGACTAAAATATCATAACCTTGTAGAAGAATCTGAATCAGTCTCTGGTTAATTATATTGTCTTCAACTACGAGTGCTTTTACCTTTGACTTTATCTCGACAGCTTCTGTATGAGATTTTTTTGGAGCCATTTTGTTTGAAGCATAAAGATGTTTCGCCACACTACTTGCGAGAAGTGGTTTTTGAATCACATCATCAACAATATGTGTTAGTTTAGTCTGAAGTTTTGCATCTTCATCAAGAAGTAACACAATCGGTGCTTTTTTAGAGTATGTACCTAGTTCTAGCATCCAAGATGAGTCATCCTGATTTGCCACTATATAAAGAGCATCTACACCATCGTACACATGGGAATCAAGTTGATTTGATTTAACAACATCAATAGCAAATGAGCGAAGATAGATAGTCAAGAAGTTTGCTTCATCTACCTTTGTCTGGTCAAGTAGAAGAACTTTTACTTTTTTCTTCGGCATCATTTTAAAGTTTTGTCCTTTAGATGCTTTAAAATCAAGTACAAAGTTTACATAAGTTCCCTCTCCCTCTTGAGACTGAATGCGGAGTTCTGAACCGAGTAAATCTACTAATCCATGAGAAAGTGCAAGTCCAACACCTAATCTTTCATCAGCATGATTTCCAGCAGTAAAAGGTTCATTTATGAGTGCTATCTGCTCACTAGAAATTCCTTTACCATTATCACGAACACCAAAACCTATACTACAATCACCGTTTTGTTGGCGTTTAAGAAGTTTAACTTCTATGATTACTTTACCACCTCTAGGTGTAAATTTGATAGCATTTTGAGTTATAGAGTACATCACTTGATTTATCTTTTTTACATCACTTAACAACTCTTGTGGTAGTTTAGGATCTATAAATGTTAAAACTCGAATACCTTTTTCAACACCAGCTACACTAAAATTATTAGACAAATGTTCCATGTCAGGTAAAATATTAAAAGGCTGATTATCTAAACTAAGTCTTCCTCCTTGAAGTTGAGAAAGGTCAAGAAGGGTCTCTATATTTGACATAAGATTACGAGAAGAGTGGCTAATCATATTTATGTATTCATGTTGGCGTTTATCTAAGTCTGTATGTCCAAGAAGTTCTATAAAGCCTAAAATACCATTCATTGGCGTTCTAAATTCATGACCAATATTTGCTAGAAATTTCGTCTTGAGTTTTTCAACTTCTTTTGTTTGTAACTTTGAGTCATGAAGAGAGGTAACATCTTCAAGCTCTAAAATATAAAAATTTTTATTTTTGGAAAAAGTATGACACTTTGCATCTATAACAATTATTTCGTTTCTACCTTTAGAGATAGTTACACGATAACCATCAGACTGGTATTTTCTAATGTAATCTAACCAACTCTTATCTGACTCTGTAAATATCTCTTCGCTTTCACTTAAGAAGATATCACGAACACTGTCATTTTGGCTATTAAACTCTTCAATATTTTTAAACTTCATACATTTAAAAAATGTTTTATTAGCACCTATCCAACCTTCTCCTCTAAAGAAATATAACATCATAGAGTTTGAGTTATCAACTATACTTGTAAAAAAGTCCTTATCCAGATAGTCTCCAAAGTCAATTTTTTTTCCTTTTGGAGTCTTTGTAGTTATAGTTTTGTTTGATGAAAATATTGAAAATATACCCATATTTTTCCCTTTAAAATCTGATTGTTTTGATTATAGCACAAAATAGTGTAAAATCCATTTTATGAAAAAAGCCACTAAAAAAGAAATTCAAGAGATTCATCAGCTCTTTATCGAACGATATGATGATGCCGTTACAGAACTCACTTACAAAAATGCTTATGAACTTGTAGTAGCTGTTGCTCTTTCTGCACAGTGCACAGATAAACGAGTAAATATCCTTACTCCACCTCTATTTGAGAAGTATCCAGGGACTAAAGAGTTAGCCAAAGCAGATTTAGATGATGTCAAAGGTTTTATAAACTCTTGCTCATTTTTCAATAATAAAGCAAAAAATATCATCGCTATGGCTGCACGCGTTGAAGAGTTTTATAATGGTGAAGTTCCTTTAAATGAAAAAGAGCTACAGACACTAGCTGGTGTTGGACAAAAAACTGCAAATGTAGTGATGATAGAGTACACAGGAGCAAACTTGATGGCTGTTGATACTCATGTTTTTCGTGTTGCACACAGACTAGGTCTTAGTGATGATAAAACTGCTATTGCGACAGAAGCGACACTTGTGAAAAAGTTTAAAAATGACCTTCATGCTCTCCACCAAGGTATGGTACTTTTTGGACGCTATATATGTAAGGCAAAAAATCCTGATTGTGAGAAGTGCTTTTTGACACAATACTGTAAGACAAAAGAGACTTTTAAAGTTTAGGTATAAAAAATGCTTTATAAAATTATGATTAAAATAGCTATATTAATAACTTTAAGTGTAATATTTTCAGGCTGTGTCAACAAACATGGAGTATCTGCAAAATACTACAGTGATTGCAAAGAGTACTATGACTTACAAGGCTACTATCACAAGAAATGTGGAGAAGACGACATAATGACCTACAAAGAGATGGGTGATGCTTTTAAGAAAAAGACACCTCAACCAACGGAAAATGTCTACTAAACACTTAAGTGTTAATAGATTAATATTACTTTATTGCGATGAAAGTTGCAAAATTTGCCCAGCGAAAGACTACTTCACAGTGGCTAAAACCAGAGTTTAACGCCATCTTAATATTTTCCTCTTCACTATAAGGAACAAGAACATTCTCTAAAGCTTCTCTCTTTTGCATTATCTCATACTCGGAGTAGCCTTGTGTCTTTTTAAAATCATAATAACACTCTATTAGGTCTTTATTTAGCTTGGCATGATGACTTATAACCTTTTCACTAAAGATAAAAACACCCTCTTTTTTCAGACTATTTGCTATTTTTTTTACCAATTCTTCACGTACAAGTGGACGAATAAACTGTAGAGTATAGTTACTTATAAAAACATCTGCTTCTTTATACTCATACTCTAAGATATCGGCGTTTATTACTTCTATATCTACACCATAGGCTTCACACTTTCGTCTTGCCTGAGCGAGCATAGCTTCTGAGTTATCTAAGCCTACTAACTTGGCGTTTACCTCTAATCCTCTATGTATATTTAAGAGTAGTGAGGCTGTTGAACAACCAAGGTCATATACTATTGCATTTTCACTCAAGTTTTTATGTGTAAAAAACTGAGTTATTCTCTGACTCTCTTTATAATAAGGGACACTTCTCTCTAACATGTCATCAAAGACAGCAGCTACTTCTTCATCAAATTCAAACTGTTTTTTTATCGGTTTTGTAAATACTTTATCATTCATAATAGTTCCTATAGTGTAATTTTAACAAAATTGTTATGATATAATTTAAATAACTTTAAAATTACTCAATAAAAGTGAGGAAATTGATGAAATTAAGCATTACTCAAAAATTATTAGTGGTTATTGCTCTACCAATTGTTACACTTCTTCTTTTTTCAGCGAATCATATAAATGACAAGTACAAACTCCTAAATACAAATACTTTAGAGTTTACTCACCTAAAAACGATGCAGATGACGAGTAATCTCATTCATGAGCTTCAACTTGAAAGGGGCATTAGTACAAGTTACTTGAATGCGGATAAGACCATTTACTTAAAAAAGAAGCTTATAGAACAAACTGAACAAACAGATAATGCGATACTCTCATACAGAAGTTCTGTTCTTACATTAGATAAAAGATTTCTCTCCTCTTCTAACTCAAAGTACATAGAGAATACAAAAAATATTTTAGAAGAGTTAAGTAGTTTTCGAAAAACAATCTCTTCAAAAGAAATAGATGCAAAAAAAGCATTTCATTACTATACATTTTTAAACAACAATCTCATTCACATCATTACAGGTTTTGAGATTCATACGAACTCATATGAGACCAATACACATGTAACAGCACTAAATCAAATTATTCAGCTTGAAGAACTATCTGGTCAAGAGAGAGCTTTAGTTGCAAATATACTCTATGCAAAAAATGTGTCGGAAAAAGATATGCATCATCTTTACACCTTAATAGGTGAACAAAAAGACAAATATACTCAGATAATTTTTCTTTTACAAAATATGGACCTAAGTCAATCACTCACAAATATTCAATCTACATATAAGAACAACCTCTTTTATAAAACTAAACTCAAAATTATAGAGCATGCAGAGAAGAAAAATATTCTTAATGATATTTTTAAGGTTATCGGTTATGGAGGAATGATTCATGATTTACTTCAGTATAAGCAAACTAAAAATAAGAAGTTTTACAACTCATTTTTAGAGAAAAGACTAACTTTTAATAAGCTAATTTTAGATTACCAACAGTACCTTGATCAAAACTCAAATGAGTATAGAGAAACTACAACATTTCAAAGCTCTTTTCAACAAATCACTTTAGATAAACATACACAAATAAATCCACATAAAACTCTTCAACAGTATAAAAAACTCGATAAAATTGAGCTAAACTTAGAGCCACGAGCATGGTTTGAAATCTCCACACAAAGAATTAATGCAATAGCAGACATAGAAGATAAGCTTTTTACTCAAGTCTATTCATACTTAGAGAGTAATATAGAAGATATTTACAACACATTGATCTTACAAATCATTACTACACTGCTAACTATTTCTGTTCTCATAGGAGGGACACTTTATATCACTAAAAAAATAAAGTTTGCTATTAATTCTCTAGAAAATGGAATTGATGATTTTTTCAAATTTCTTCGATTTGAGACAGAAAATATGGAAGATATCTATACAGAGTCAAATGACGAAATTAAAGATATGGCTCAAAATATAAATAAAAACAGACTTCTCATTCAGGAACATTTAGAAGAAGATAAAGATTTTATAAATGAAATAACACAGATAGTGACTATGATGAGAGATGGTGATTTTAGTGAACGCCCTTATTTTGAACCAAACAATCCAAATCTCAAAGAGCTAAAGTCTGTTTTTGAAGAACTTATCGAACTCATAGCAAAGAAGATTAAAGAGCAAACCGAAGAGTTAGAGAGTCTGAACTCCTCACTTGAAGATAGAGTTTATCAGCAGACAATGGAACTAGAGGGACAGATAAAAGAGATAACACACTCAAGAGATAAGGCGATACAGGCTGAAATAGCTAAGGATGAGTTTTTAGCAAATATGTCACATGAGATAAGAACACCCCTCAATGCAATACTAGGTTTTGTGACCATTTTAAAAAGACGAATTAAAGAAGAGAAATCACTGAACTATCTTAATATTATAGATACAAGCGGTAAATCTTTACTTACTATTATAAATGACATCCTTGATTTTTCTAAGATTCAAAGTGGTAAATTTGCCATAACAAAACACTTTGTTGAACCAGTTGAGGAGTTTAGTAGTGCTGTTTTACTCTTTGCATCTAAAGCATATGAAAAGCATATAGTTTACTCTGTATACATAGACCCAAAAATGCCTAGTAGTATAAATATTGATGCGACAAGAGTTAAACAAGTTATTTCTAACCTTCTTAGTAATGCTATAAAATTTACTCCAGAGAATGGTGCAGTCAAAGTAAAAATTGTCATTGAGAACAAGCATTTAATCATCAGTATTCAAGACAATGGTATAGGCATATCTAAAGAGAACCAGAGTAAAGTATTTTCACCATTTGAGCAGGCAGATGGTTCAACAACAAGAAAATATGGAGGAACAGGACTTGGTCTCTCTATATCTTCAAAACTTGTTGCTTTAATGAATGGTGAACTAAAGCTAGAGAGTGAAGAGAATAAGGGCTCAATATTTATACTAAGTATTCCTATTGATATTGCAGATGAAACGCCAAAAGAATTAATAGCTAAAGATATGATGAGCAAGTATACATTTGCTATTTTAAATAACTGCCATGAGTGTAAAGTCCAAACAAAACTTCTCAAAAAATATCTTCAAGATTTTGGTGTTATAAACATAATAGAATTAGAAAAATTCAGTAAAGACAAGTATGATATTCTTATCTTCGTTCCAGATGATGAGTACAACGAAGAGATTGCTCTTTCACATAAACCTTCCTTAGCTCTTCTTAGAACAGCTTCTGTTAAGCTTGCAAATTTAGAGCACATTCAACCACTCTATGCTCCATTTATCCCAAGACTTATTGTTGAAGGAATTAATAAACTTGGACTTAAAAATATTAAACAAGAGAGTTCAACACCAATTACAGTAGACATAGAAGATGAACAGCAATATAGTGGTAATATTCTCGTAGCTGAAGATAATAAAACGAACCAAACACTCATCAAACTAATTTTGATGGACTATGGTATTAGACATGACATAGCTAATGATGGTGTTCAAGCAGTAGAGATGTTTAAGAAAGGTGATTACGATTTAGTGCTTATGGATGAGAATATGCCTGAGTTAAACGGCATAGGAGCTATGTTACAAATAAAAGAGTATGAAAAAGAGAATGCACTTAGCTCAACACCAGTAGTTGCACTTACAGCAAGTGTTCTAGATACAGACAAGGAGAAGTTTCTAAATGCTGGGATGGATGGCTTTGTAGGTAAACCTATAGACACAAAAGAACTAGAGAATATCTTTAATATTTACTTAGAAAAAGAAGAGGAGTTATAAATGGAAATAAGCACATCAACATGGATGCTGATATTTTTTATACTATTTTTAGTAATGAGTATATGGAAAATATGGGCTTTTTTACCAAATAAGCAGTTAGCAGATGATGACAAAACAGAAGAATCTGAAAATGAATTAAAAAGTTTGATGATGAAGGTTATTAAAGAGAACAAAGGAGAAATTGATGAAAAAGAACTTTTTTTACTGATGAGTAAAAATGAAAGTTTTAACAGTGAACTCTTTTGGCGTTTTAATCTTAACCGTCTAAAACAGGTACTAAATGTTTACTATATGAAAAACCCTAATATTCAAGATATTAAAGGGATTTATTTAGAACAGATTTAACAGATTTGAATGTAATTTTACTTAGATTCATATTATATAATGCATTCAAATAATATAAATTTGGAATGCAATGCTAAAAAAGTTACTTTTTTTTGACTACCAGATAAGAAATTTAAAGCTGATTGTAGATGGCAGATTTCTTTCTAGCCTCTCAGCGAATGGATTAGCTCCGAGTGTAATACTTTATCTTTCATATAATTACATAGAACTAAGTATATTGTTTTTATCGATGACTATTCATATCATTTTTTTATTTACACGGCTGTTTCTTAGCAGTCGACTAAACTACTTCCTTGCATCTAAAATGCACACTCAAATAAGATTATATTTTCATTTATTACTAATAATAGTTTTTTCAACAGGACTGCTTAATCCATTTTTAATATGGTTAGCCCTAATAAATGGTATTCCCCTTTTAAACTTTGTTATGCTCTCTATAGTTATTGTCACGTTAAGTGCTGGCTCTATTTCCACAACAGTAGGAATATTTAAAGTATATGTTACTTTCATTTCATTAAGTATGCTCCCTCTTATTAGTATGGTTTTTTATTATGGTGATAGTGAAATATTTTATATTTATGGAGGAATTTTAACTCTTTTTACTCTTGCTATTCTAAAAGCTGGGTATAAACAGCATCTTATTCTCCAAGAGATCTCTTCTTTTAAAGAGACATTCGAAACTATTTATGAAAAATCACATGATGCTATTACTTTGATGAAAAACAATCGACTCTATAGTTGTAATCCTGCAACATTAAAAATGTTTCAATATGATTCAAAAGAAGAACTTCTTAATTCACATATGCTTGAGTATATGCCAATGTATCAGATAGATGGTAGTTTATCTTTGAAAAAAACACTTCAACTTGCAAAAGAAACTTATAAAAATGGATATAGCTCTTTTGAATGGCTTTTTAATCGAAAAGATGGTTCAGAGCTTTGGTGTGAGATAGTTCTTACAAAGATTATAATTGATGGAGAGATAGTTATTCATGGCTCATATAGAGATATAAGCAATAGAAAAGAGTTAGAAAAAAAACAAGTAGAATTTCAAGTCCTACTAAAAAAACAAGTACAAGAAGAAGTACAAAAGAATAGAGAAAAGGACAGAACACTACTACAACAAAGTCGTTTAGCTCAAATGGGAGAAATGATAAGTATGATTGCCCATCAATGGCGACAACCGCTCTCTGCAATTTCAGCAGCTAGTGGATCTATATCTTTAAAAGCAAAAAGAGAAAAACTCGATAATAACATAGCTATAGAACTCTCTGGAAAAATATCTCAGTATTCACAGCATCTTAGTGCCACTATTGAAGATTTTAGAAACTTCTTTAAAGACAAGAAGACAAAAGAAAAAACTTCACTAGAACAACTAGTACTTAAAAGCTTAAACATAGTCGCCCACTCTTTAGAAAATAAACAAATTTCCCTTATAACAGAGTTTAAAAACAAAATAGAAATTGAAACTTATGCAAATGAAGTTCAGCAAGTTTTACTCAATATTATAAAAAATGCTGAAGATATACTTATAGAAAAAAATATAGAGAAACCTCAAATTACTATCAAAGTAGACTCAATGACTATTACAATATCGGATAATGCAGGTGGGATTGATGAATTAATTATAGAAAAGATATTTGAACCATACTTTTCAACAAAAACTGAAAAAGATGGAACAGGACTTGGTCTTTATATGTCAAAAACAATTATAGAGCAGCACTGCAAGGGAAAACTAAGTGCTACAAACACAGAAGAAGGTGCCCTTTTTAGTATAGAACTATAATAATTATGCTAATCGGTTGTTAAGTATCATTCAGTTAATATATGTTTAACAAAAAGGCTTATTATGAAATATATATCTATCTTACTCTTATTTACTTCTCTTTTATTTGCAAAAGTTCCAGATGTCATTCCTCTTTCTTGGTTAATAGAACACTATACAGACACTGAATTAGTCATTATTGATGTACGTGATGCGAAAACCTATAAATTGGGACACCTTAAAAATGCCGTAAATATACCCGTATTTGAGAAACTCTTTTATGGTAAAACTATGCTTATCCCTCCCCTTTCAAATCTGAAAGAACTTTTTAGCAAAGCAGGTATAGATAATAAAAGCAAAATTATTGTTTATGGTGGTACTAATCCTATCTGGTCTGCTCGATTTTACTGGATAAGTAAAGTTTTAGGTGCAGATAATGTTGGTATACTTAAAGTAAGTTATGGCAACTGGGAAAAAGAGCAATTTCCAATTTCAACAATAAATTTCCAAGCTAACTACAAAAGTTTCACACCTAATATAAATAATGCCTTTCTAAAAACAAAACTTGATGTATTGATATCTATGAAAAAAGCATATATAATAGATGGCAGACCCCTAGAGTTTTACATTGGGGAAAAATCTCATGCAAAAAGGTATGGTCATATAGCGAATGCTCTTAATCTACCCGGAAGCTTAACATATGATGTAGAAGGTGTAAATAGTTCAATTAAAGATTTTGATAAACTCAAAAAAATATATAAACATTTAGATCCAAAAAAACCTATTATTCTCTACTGTGAAGATGGTGCTGATGCTGCTATGAATTTTTTAGTTTTAAAAAAACTTGGCTACAATGCATCAGTTTATGATGGTTCATGGCTAGAATGGGGTAATGACCAGAATCTACCGATTGAAAAAGGTCATAGAAAAGAGTAATTATGCAAATATCATTTTATAAAGGTTCTATCGAAAAAAAATTTATAAAAGCAATGTTTTTTCTTATCTCATTTATTATTTTAAGTGGGTATGTTCTCGTTGCAAGTTGGTATATTTCTAAACAAGAAAATGATCGTATAAATTTAGCGCAGAGTATTACAGAAGTCTTATCTCAAGATTTTGTACGATTAATTTTACTTGATGATATTAATACAGCTACAGATATAACAACAAAATTGCAAGCACTAACAAAGATTCAAGAGGTCATTTTATACACGAAGGATCGAAAGAGACTTTTTCAATATGATGCAAAAAGTAAACTTTCTAAAAATCAAACTTTTATAACAACAACAAAAATGATTTATCATGGAGAATCTTATGGTGAACTCTATTTTGAATTAAAAGTAGAATCTTTTTTAGAGATTTTAAAAGATGATTTTATCTATTTACTTCTTTTTCTTTTTCTTTTTTTAAGTATCTCTTTTCTTTTAGTAAAGTTTTATGCTCATAAATTCACGCAACCCATTCTTTATCTCGTAGATTTTTTAGAAAAAGTAGAAATTAGCAATACACTCACTCACTATAAAATAAAAATACTTTACGATGATGAATTTGGAAAACTCTATGAAGAGGTAAATTTTTTGTTTAGTAAATTAGTTGATTTTTTACAACAAAAAGAGAAAGCAGAAAAAGCACTAGCTATCTCAACTCAATACGACCCCCTTACCGGACTTTTAAATAAGAATGGCTTTATTACTACTCTATCTGAAATTTTAAAAAAAGATGGTTCTCATTATAATATAATGTTTTACATAAAACTGACAAACTTAAAATCTATAAATCATGCTTATGGTTACGAATATGGGGATGCTGTTCTTAAACGATTTGCACAAAGTATTAAAGAAAATTTTAATGATAGTAATTTAAGTGGACGAATGGGTATGGGTGATTTTATACTCTATTATCAGAATAAAGATCATGATAAAAAAAATGTTTTACAAAAAGCGCAATCTATAGCTGATGCACTTCTTGGTCTATTATCTAAAAATTTTAAAATCCAAGACTCCCTTGTAAAAACAGAGGCACATATTGGTATTGATATCTCAAAAGATGAGAAAGATCCTCTTAAAGTTTTACGACATACAAATATTGCTTTAGAAATTGGTCGAGAAAACCATCAACAGATTGTCTATTTTGATAAAAATAATGAAAATAATGAAAAAAATATTTTAAATGTATCAGAGGGCTTACTTATCGCTCTACAAGAAAATCAACTCGAACTATTTTACCAACTACAATATAATCAAGAAGAAGAGGTTATTGGAGCAGAAGCACTAATTCGTTGGAACCATCCAGAATTTGGATTAGTAACACCAGATAAATTTATACCAATAGCTGAACGTACAGATTTAATTATAGACATAGGCGATTGGGTTTTAGATGCTGCTTGTAAACAACTCAAATTATGGGAAAAAGATGTAAAAACTCAAAACTGGGTACTTGCTGTCAATGTTAGTGCAAAACAATTCAATAAAGAAAATTTTGTACAGAAAGTAAGTGAAATAATAACAAATTATAATATTGACAAAACAAAACTTAAAATAGAACTCTTAGAAACTCTTTTTATTAAAGAGCAAGATATAGTTGCTAACAAGATGAAAGAACTTAAAAAGTTACAAGTCAACCTCTCTTTAGACGATTTTGGTACAGGTTTTTCCTCCCTTCAATATCTTAAAATATTTCCACTAGACCAAATAAAGATAGATCAATCTTTTATTATGAATATGTTTAATAATGAAAAAGACATTCAGATAATTAAATCAATTATCTATCTAGGATCTTTACTAGATATAAATGTTATTGCAGAGGGTGTAGAAAAGAAAGAGCATTATGAGAAACTTAAAGAGATCGGTTGTAAATATTATCAAGGGTATTATTTTGCAAAACCCAAAAGTATTAAATCTTTAAACTTTTAGCGAGACTCTAGAACCTTTGTCTCTGGCTTGGTAAGTGAGTTTATAACTTCTTTTTGCATCTCTTGTGGGAGATGTCCACTTATCGCTAAATCTAGTACCTTTTGTATACGCTGTTCTTGTAACTCTTTGTCTTTAATCTCAAGTTCATGTCTTAAACGATTCTCTTCAAGTTTTGTTTTCAGCTCTAAAGATTGGCGTTTATATCTAAACCATAAAATAATACCAATCAAAAGAGCAACTAAAAAACCGATAGCTATATAAAGAGTTATCATACTTTGATGCTCTTTTGTTTGAGTATCTAGCTTTGTCACTTCGAGTGTTGATGTTGCAGTTTTTTGTGCTATATCTTTTTTCGCTTCACTATCTATTTTAGCCACTTCTACTGCTTTAATCGATTCTATTTTAGCTATTTCTACCTTCGAATTTGCCTGTATCTCTGCCATTTTAACTCTATTTTCACGTTCAAGAGCATTATCTTTTGATTTAAATGCTATAGAATTAGTATTTACTCCATTACCAATATATCCATCTTTAAGATATGGTTTAGAGCTATTTCCCTCTTGGCAAGCACTTAAAGTCAAAAGAGTTAGAATTGTTACAGTGATACTGATAATTTTTTTCATTGAGTACTCATCATTTAATATTTTACTAATTATATCTTATAGATTTGATATTTAAGTAAACTAAATCATCAATAGGGATTTATGGCAGAAGTTAAAAATATATAATGAAGAGCCATAGAGGTAGCTCCTCTATGGACTTTGTTTATTTAGAAAAGTCTCTTAGTTTCTGTCTAATGCATTCAAGTCTTTAAATGCTCCTACAACTCTCTCAACAAGAGTTTGTTGACCTGAACGTAACCATTTTCTAGGGTCATAGTACTTTTTGTTTGGTTTGTCTTCACCATCTGGGTTTCCTATTTGACCTTGTAGGTAGTCATGGTTCTTAGCAACATAAGCACGAACACCATCCCATGTAGCCCATTGAGTATCTGTGTCTATATTCATTTTTATAACACCATAACCGATAGCTTCAGATATTTCAGAAGGTAGAGAACCTGAACCACCGTGAAAAACAAAATTTACAGCTTTTGCATCAGTAGAGAATTTTTCTGCAATATATTTTTGAGAGTTATCTAAGATTTTTGGAGTCAGTGAAACATTCCCTGGTTTGTAAACGCCATGAACATTTCCAAAAGATGCAGCTATAGTAAAGTGAGGTGAAACTGCACCTAAAACTTCATAAGCAAGAGATACATCTTCTGGTTGAGTGTAAAGAAGTGAGTTATCCATTTCAGTGTTATCAACACCATCCTCTTCTCCACCAGTACAACCAAGCTCTATCTCTATACTCATACCTATTTTATCCATACGTTCTAAGTATGCTTTACAAGTAGAAATATTTTCTTCTAAAGGCTCTTCTGAAAGGTCTAACATATGAGATGAGTAGAGTGGTCTTTTAGTGTGTTTAAAATGTTTTTCGCCAGCCTCTAAAAGTGCATCTATCCAAGGAAGAAGTTTTTTAGCAGCATGGTCAGTATGAAGAATTACAGCAACACCATAAGCTTCAGCCATTGTATGAACATACTTTGCCCCTGCTATTGCACCAATAATTGCTGCTTTTTCATTTTCATTACTAAGTCCCTTACCCGCGAAGTAAGATGCTCCTCCGTTAGAAAATTGAATAATTACAGGAGATTTAACCTGTGCAGCAGCTTCTAAAACACCATTTATTGAGTCACTGTTTACAACATTTACAGCGGGTATAGCAAAACCCTCTTTTTTCGCATGATCATAAACTTTTTGAACATCCTCGCCAAAAAGAACTCCTGGTTTTACTATATCTAAGATACCTTTACTCATATTTTCACCTCAAATTAAATTATTTTGAAATTATAGTAAAAAGTTCATTTAAAAGAACTTTATGCTAAAATGACTCAAATTACAATAATAGATAGAGTATATGGCACAAATTAAAAAAAAAGAACTCATTACAGATATAGTTCTTATTGACATTATAAATTTTTCACGGCTATCATCTTCTTATCAGTTAGAAATTGTCAACTTTCTAACAAAGAGTTTTAAAAAAATGATAAAGAAAATGCTCCTAAACTCAAATACACCTCTGTCAAAATTTATAATAGGTTTTGTGTCTACTGGAGATGGTTTCTACTGCATATTAAACCCTAGGCTAAAGGGTTTTGGGGCTATTTTAGGTCTTAGTTTTAACCATTTTTCTGAGCATATTTCAAAGAAATACCCATACTTTGAAGGTATTCGTATAGCAGTCCATACAGGTGAAGTAAATGAGTTTACAGACATACTTGGGCATCCTAACTTTATAGGTGATGGACTAAATGATTGTGCACGATTCTTAGAAATAAGGAACTTTACTATCTCTACGGTTATGGTTTCGGATACTGCATATGCTAGTCTAAAAAAATTTCTTACTTTACATAAAGATTTCAATGCACTTTTAGCAAAAAGAGAACTCAAAAAATCTAGTATACAAACATTTAAAGACAAACATGGAAAAGAGAAAAAAGGCTGTCTTATTTGGCTTAGAAACTCAGGTATTATTAATCCACCAGATATAAACTTTAACTCTAGTATATAAAACTTAAAAGGAAAAAAATGAGACTTACTTTAGATGAATACTCAAAGCATTTTAAAATGTCTAAAGAGATGATAAACTCAAAACTTCGTACAAAAAGACTTAACTACATAATAGAAGATGGCATAACGTACATAATAGTTACAAGAAGTTCACTCAACTCTGATAAACGCCAAGAGATACATGAAGAGCAGAAACAAAAGATACAAAGACCTCAAAAAGTTGATAATATACCGGTGGTTCATAAACCAAAAACTACTGTTGCAATGGTTCTTGGACTCTACCAAAAAGAGAATCAACAACTTAAGGAAAAGATAGTACAACTTGAAGCAAAAATAGACAAACTCATAGATGATAAAGAGCAGATGCTTCGCGATGAGATGAGTAAAATAGAACAAGTTTATAGTGCAAAAGATGAACAACTCAAAAATATACTTGAACTTATAAATACCAAACTTATAAATGAAAGTAATAAAAACACTATTCATGATGTACAAACATTAGAGTCAACACAAGAGATTGAGATTGATGACACACAGACTCAAATAGTTGAACTAAAAATTTACCTTAAAGGCATGGAACTAGAAAGTTATCAGAAAAAGGTTATTAAAAAAAGATTTTTAGCCGTATATGGTAAAGATGTACGTGTTATAAAACAAAACGGGAAATTTTATCTTGATTTTTCCAAATATGATTACAGCGATTTGTTAGAATTCTAAATAACACCATTACTGTATAGAAACTATTCTCTATACAGTGACATAACACTCTCCCTCTCATCTTAAAATAAACAATAATACTTTTTTCCATTACTAAATCCTTTAAACAAAAAAAATGACTTTTTATTCTCTCTTTTAAGCTAAAAGCATATTAATAATACACGGAAAACCGTGCATTATAGTAATTTAACTAGATACTGATATATATTTAATGTGTATAATACTCATATTGTATACACTTATGCACTATTTATAAACTAAAAAACATAATAAAATGTATAATTAAGTATTTATTCCGTATAATCCTTTTTATGCAAATCAATGATTTATTTAACATCCTTCATAACTCTATTGAATCTCAGAACAATGGAAAAAAAATATCTTTAAAAGATATGGCTTCTAGTTTTGGCATCTCAATGCGTACATATCAAGACTGGAAGCTCGGTCGTGCAAAACCACAAGCTGCAGCTACCGTTATGCAGATGCTTGGAAGACTAGATGATGATGAAGTTATACGTGCTGTTAGAAAAATCAATAAACTTGAGGATTAATTAGATGAGTGCTCTTACTAAAAATGAACGAGATGGACTAGAAGATGTCTTTTTGTCCATTCATACGCGACAAGACAAGTATCAAAAAATTAAAGAAATATCATCTTTAATTATGGCACATGAAACAAGCTTTAACCTTGTAAAACTCTTGAAACAAGCTAAACATGGACTAAAAGAAACAAAATTATCACAATTTTTACTTAAATACAGTAAAAAGAAGAAAAATTTAAGCAAATAAAGTATAAAGTACCTATAGCTGAATTAATCCGTCCACGATGGAAGTTCGGAAAATATTTTAATCCAAGGGTTTATCTATGAATAAAGCACAATTCGTTGAAT
>Ga0256826_1001050_pt1 | contig 17144 bp, 15 predicted proteins | sample CV79metaG_FD_185975 | JGI IMG/M metagenome (GOLD analysis project Ga0256826, IMG submission 185975) | Hydrothermal vent microbial communities from East Pacific Rise, Pacific Ocean - CV79 | ecosystem: Environmental > Aquatic > Marine > Hydrothermal vents | place: Pacific Ocean: East Pacific Rise...
AAATTCATTACCAGATAATTTAGAAGCATATCTACCATCAAGAGATGAAATAGAGAAAAACTTAATAGAATTTTTAACTAAGGATAATAATGAGTAAATCAATACTAGTAACAGGTTGTGCAGGGTTCATAGGTTCTAACTTTGTACCCTATTTTTTAGATAAGTATAAAGATTATAACGTTATTAATCTAGATTTACTCACTTATGCAGGTGATTTAGAGAATTTAAAAGAGTGTGAAAACAACCCTAACTATAAATTTATTAAAGGTGATATCTGTAACCGTAACTTAGTAGAGTTTATTTTTACAGAATATGACATTCAAGGAGTAATTCACTTCGCAGCAGAATCTCATGTAGATAACTCCATTAAAAACCCTGGAGTATTTATTGAGACCAATGTCAATGGAACATTTACACTCATTGATGTGGCTCAAAAATATTGGATGGAGAAACCATTTACCTATAAAGAGAACTACCAAGGGTGTAGATTTCACCATATCTCAACAGATGAAGTCTATGGAACACTAAATGAGACAGACCTCTTTACAGAAGAGACCCCTTATGCTCCAAACTCTCCTTATTCTGCTAGTAAAGCATCAAGTGATATGATTGTAAGAAGTTATCAAGAGACCTATGGACTAAATACCGTCATTACCAACTGTTCAAATAACTATGGACCAAAACAGCATGATGAAAAGCTCATCCCCACTATCATTAGAAAAGCACTAGCAAAAGAGCCTATTCCTATCTATGGTGATGGTAAAAACATACGTGATTGGCTCTATGTACTTGACCACTGTAAAGGAATTGATTTGGTCTATCACATAGGGAAAAAGGCTAATGTTTACAATATTGGTGGACGAAATGAGAGAACCAATCTTCAAATAGTAGATACTATCTGTTCAATTTTAGATGAGAGAGTACCAACAGATAAAAGCTACAAAGAGCTTATAACTTTTGTAGAAGATAGAGCTGGGCATGATAGACGTTATGCTATTGATGCGACTAAACTTGAAAATGAACTGGGTTGGAAAGCTGATGAAAACTTTGAGAGTGGGATTATTAAAACGGTTGATTGGTATTTAAAGAAGTATGAATAATTTACAAATAATCTCAAGTACTAAAGAATTTTATTTTAAATTTTGTCAAGAAAATGAGCAGTATAATAATAAAAAAGGAATTTTAAGAGGATTACATTATCAAATAGAACCACATGCTCAAGCAAAATTAATTCATGTAGCTAAAGGGAAAGTTCTTAATATTGCTGTAGATATTAGAAAAAATAGTAAAAATTTTGGTAAGCATATTTCTATCGAATTAGAAGAAAATAGCAAAAAATATATATTTATTCCAAAAGGTTATGCTCATGGGTATATTACATTAAGCAATAAGTCTATTTTGATATATAAAGTTAATGAATATTTTTATGATGAATTCATGAAAGGTATTGCCTATGATGATAAGTATTTAAATATAGATTGGAGGTTTTCTCAAAACGATATTATAGTATCTGATAGAGATTCAAAAAATCCAAAATTTAAAGATATTTTATCTTATAAAGGAAGTGTATGAAACTAGTAAATACTATTCATTTTGATTTTTTGAAAAGTGCTTTAGAAATAAAAGATATTTCAAGTGTTGTTGCTTGGATTGAAAATCAAAATAAATCTGTAAATGTATCTATTAACAAAATTGATTTTAATAAATTAGATAAATGGTATTTTGATAAAGTAACTGGAAGTTTAAGACATGAGACAGGTAAGTTTTTTTCTATTGACGGTATTAGAGTAAATACAACTTGGGGTAATGTATTGCAATGGGATCAACCAATCATCAATCAACCAGAAATAGGTTTCTTAGGATTTATTACGAAAAAGAGAAATAATATATTACATTTTTTAGTTCAAGCCAAGATTGAACCAGGAAATGTGAATTATATTCAACTCTCACCAACTTTGCAAGCAACAAGAAGTAATTATCAACAAACACATGGAGGTAGAAAGCCTCTATATCTTGACTATTTTCAAAATGCAACTAGTGAGCAAATTTTACTTGATCAATTACAATCAGAACAAGGTGCAAGATTTTTAAAAAAAAGAAATAGAAATATTATTATTAAAATAGATGAAGAGATACACGTACATGAAAATTTTATTTGGTTAACTCTCGGTCAATTAAAAGCATTAATGCAACTTGACAATATAGTAAATATGGATACAAGAACGGTAATATCGGGAATCCCTTTTGGAAATTTCAGTAGTGAAACTATTGATTTTTTTAACTATCTAAATCATAGTGGACATTATCAAACAAAATTTTTAAAATCAGCTTTAATAAAGAATCAAGCTGTTCATACACTTGAAGAGATAATAACATTTATGACACAAATTAAAAGTATCAATGATCTTGAAGTAAAACATATTCCACTAAACAAAATGAAAAACTGGGAAATAACACCAAATAAAATAATGCACGTAAATAAGAAGTACTTTAAAATTATTGCTGTTGAAGTTGAGATAGGAAACCGAGAAGTTGTAAAATGGTCTCAACCTATGGTTCAACCTGCACAAGAAGGATTATGTGCTTTTGTATGTAAAGAGATAGATGGTGTATTACATTTTGCAGTGCAAGTAAAACTGGAGTGTGGTAATCTAGACATTGTAGAGTTTGCTCCAACGGTTCAAACCTTAACAGGAGACTATAAAAAAACACCTAAAAATAGTTTACCATTTTTAGACTATGTGCTAAATGCAAAAAAAGAAAGCATTTACTTTGATACTTTGCAATCTGAAGAGGGTGGTCGTTTTTATAAAGAACAAAATAGAAATATGATTATTATAGCTGGTGATGAAATATCTGATGAATTACCTGAGAATTTCATTTGGATAACACTAAATCAGCTATATGTTTTTATAAAGTTTAATAATTATTTAAATATTCAAGCTAGAAACTTGATAGCAACAATATCTTTTATATGAGGTTAGTATGAGTAAAATTAATATAGGAATTTTAGGTTGTGCCAATATTGCTCAAAGATTTATAATACCAGCACTAAAAGAGTTAGATGAATTTAATATTGTTGGTATTGCAAGTAGAAATACAGAAAAAGTAAACCACGTAACAAAAACTTTTAATATCAAGCCTTTTTATAGTTATAATTCACTATTGGAAGATAAAATAGATGCAATTTATATTCCACTTCCTAATAGTATGCATTATGAATGGATAAAAAAGTCATTAAAAAAAAATATAAATGTTTTAGTAGAAAAATCAATGGCTTGTAGTTATGAAGAAGTTATCGAGCTAAATAATATTGCAAATACAAAAAATCTTGTTTTGTTAGAGAATTTTCAATTTAGATTTCATTCTCAGCTAGAGTATATAAAAGAGCTAATTCAAAGTCAAAAAATTGGTGAATTAAGAAATATAAGAACATCTTTCGGTTTTCCTCCATTTGCAGATAGTGATAATATCCGATATAAAGAAGAACTTGGTGGAGGTGCATTGTTAGATGCAGGGGCATATCCCCTTAAAATAACACAAATATTTTTAGGAAAAGATATTTATGTTGACTCTGCCAGTTTAGAATATCCTATGGATAAAGAAGTAGATATATGGGGAAGTGCATATATCAAACAAAAAAATGGGAACTTGGCTACACAAATAGCTTTTGGATTTGATAATTTTTATCAAAATAATTTAGAACTGTGGGGAAGCAAAGGAAAAATAGTTGCAAATAGAATATTTACAGCTGCACCAGGATTTGAACCAACTATAGAGGTAGAAACAAATGATGGTAAAGAAGTTGTAACATTGAAAGCAGATCATCATTTTAAAAATATGTTATATTATTTTTACAGCCAAATAGTGTATAAAAATGGATTAGAAGAAGAATATGACCAAAATATTAATCAAGCAAAACTTATTAACGAACTAAAGGAAAAAGCAAGTGGAAAGTAAACCGATATATGTAACGCAACCATCATTAGCACCTCTTGAAGAGTATACAGAATCATTAAAGGGTGTATGGAATAGTGGGATATTAACACACAATGGTCCCTTAGTGCAAAGACTGGAAAAAGAACTGTGTGAAAAATTAAATATTAAAAATTTTGTAACAGTTACAAATGGTACTATAGCTATACAAATGGCTATAAAAGCTCTAGGACTAAACGGAGAGATTATTACTACTCCATTTAGTTGGATAGCAACTATCAGTGCTATAAAATGGGAAGATTGTACTCCTATATTTTGTGATATCGATGCTCAAACTTTAAATATAGATCCTGCAAAAGTAGAAACACTTATCACGGATAAAACTGTAGCTATTATGCCTGTGCATGTATTTGGAAACCCTTGTGATGTAGAAGCTATAGAAAAAATAGCAAAAAAACATAATATTAAAGTTATTTATGATGCTGCTCATGCAATAGGCTCTACCTATAAACAAAAAAGTTTACTAGAATATGGTGATATATCTGCTACAAGTTTACATGGAACAAAGCTCTTCAATACGGCTGAAGGAGGTGGATGTATCACTAGCAATCAATATATCCATGAAAAATTAAAAAGAATAAGATTTTTTGGACATGATGATAATAAAGATATAGTTGAAGATGGCTTTAATGGAAAAATGACAGAAGTACACGCTGCACTTGGAATAGCAAACTTAAAATATTTTGATGAAGTACTTCATCATAGAAAAGAAAAGTATCTATATTATAAAGATAAACTAGATTTAATCAGTACTCTTTCTTTTCAGAGTGTCAAATTTGGTGAAACGAATTATTCATACTTTCCAGTAATCTTTGAAAGTGAAACTTTACTTTTAAAAGTAGAACAAGCACTAAATACACAAAACATATATCCAAGAAGATATTTTTATCCTTCCTTAAATACCTTTGATAAAGTTGTGGAATATGTTTCTATGCCTATATCTGAGGATATATCAAAAAGGATACTTTGTTTACCACTATATACAAAATTAGAATATAGTGATATGGATAGAATTATTAAGATAATAATAAAGGTTAATGAATGAAGAAAATATTTATTGTAACAGACAATAATTTTATTTATAAAGAATTTGAAAAAATAATAACTATAAGAAGTGATGTGTATGTTGAATATTTCTGTAGTCTAAAAAGTCTTCATATTTTTGAAGATGAAATTAATCAAAATAAAATTAAACCACTTCTTTTGAAAGAAGCAGAAGATTTTTTAATAAATAATTTTGATTTGGGACTATCCTGTCATTCAAAACAAATTTTTCCAGCAAAATTAGTTAACACAGTGTTATGTATAAATATTCACCCTGGATTGAATCCCTATAATAGAGGTTGGTATCCTCAGGTTTTTTCCATTATCAATAAGTCTCCAGCGGGAGCAACTATACATGTGATGGATGAAGAAATTGACCATGGTGATATCATCATTCAAGAAGAAGTCAAAATTAATTTATTTGATACTTCGTTAGATGTGTATAATAAAGTTCAAACAAAAGAAATAGAATTATTAAATAAAGTGATAGAGGATATTATAGATAATAGTTTTGAAAGAATAAAACCAAATTCAGAAGGAAACTATAACTCTATTCAAGACTATAAAGCTTTATGTGAAATTGATTTAAATAAAAAAGTTACGATGAAAGAAGCTATAAATTATTTAAGAGCTATGACTCATGCTCCATATAAAAATTCTTATTTTATTGATGAAAATGGAAATAAAATATTTATTTCTATTGAATTGGAAAAGAAATGATAGTAATCTTAACTGGAAACATATATCTTTGAGTAATTTAAAAGTGCAAGGAACAAAAGCCTTTATTTGGGATTTTACTGGAAAAATAATGATGCAAGGGATGGGATTTATAGTTTCAATCTTTTTAGCTCACCTTTTAGAACCATCTGACTTTGGATTAATTGCAATGATAATGGCAATTATTAGTATTGCTAGTATTTTTAGTGATATTGGGTTGGGAGCAGCATTAATCCAACGTCGTAGAGTGTTACAGATACACTACTCTTCAGTTTTTTATTTCAATATTACTATTGGTACTTTGTTAACACTATTAACCTTCGTATCAGCTCCTTTCATAGCTAAATTTTATAATAATCAGGCATTAATTCCTCTTGTGCAGGTAGTTTCATTCTCTTTTATCATCGGTGCTATCAGTGCCGTACAAAGTACAAAATTACGAAAAGAACTTAATTATGCATTATTAACAAAAATTAAATTTGTAGCCTCACTTATCAGTGGAATTGTAGGTGTTTCTTTAGCATTATACGGTATAGGAGTTTGGAGTCTTGTTGCACAAACCTTAACCCAAGGAATCATATATAGTGCCTTAATATGGATCATAAGCCGTTGGGCACCATCAGCAGGGTTTTCACTTAAAGCATTGATGCAACTTTGGGCTTTTGGATTTAGGATGTTTTTAGTGGCTCTTTTGGAAACAATTTTTACACGGTTGGATGTTATAATTATTGGTAGAATTTTTCCTCCAGCGACTTTGGGCTATTTTAATAGAGCAAAGTCATTAGATCAGATAATTATTGAGTATTCATCTGGAAGTTTAATGTCTGTACTTTTTCCTGTTCTTAGTAAGATAAAAAATGATTTGCCTAGATTTCAAAATATTATCATTAAATCATTAGGAATAATTGTTTTTATAGTATTTTTACTTTTAGGTAATCTTTATCTTGTTTCACATGAACTCATTATACTTATATTTGGTGGGAAATGGCTACAATCTGTAGAATACTTCAAAATTTTAGTATTGAGTGGTTTTGGTTATCCATTGAGTGCATTACTAGTCAATGTGCTTATCAGTCGAGGTAATTCAAAATCTTTTTTAAGACTTGATATTTATAAAAAAATTCTTTTTGGAATAAATTTGACAATTGGATTTATGTGGGGAGTAGAAGGATATTTATATGGGTTGTTTGTTGCTTGGTTATTAGCAGTTTATTTAAATATAATTTTTGCTTCAATAGAAATACAATTGTCTAAAGTTATATTCCTCAAACTTATTATTATACAAATATTAATTACGGTAGTTTCTACTATAGCTATAAAATATTTAAATTGTAATTTAAATTACAATTACAATTACTTCATAATGTTACTAATAAAAAGCTTTGAATATACTACTTTATATATAACATTAAATAGTATATTCAAAACAGATGCATATAAATACTTTATGGGTGAAGCTAAACCTGCATATAATAAACTTTTATATAGGATAAGAAAATGATAGAGAAAATAGAAAAAGAGATAATGAAAAATTGGAAAGGAGACATTAAAACTCCTATCGTAAGCATATGTACTATTACTTATAATCATGAAAGCTATATTGAAGAAGCATTAGATAGTTTTCTAATGCAAAATACAGACTTTCCTTTTGAAATCATTATAGATGATGACTGTTCTAGTGATAAAACAGCTGATATAATAAAAGAATATAAGAAAAAATTTCCAAATATCATAAATATTAATTTAAGAAAAAAAAATATTGGAATGGTAAAAAATTGGACAAAAAACATTCAAAGAGGAAAAGGTAAATATCTTGCTCTATGTGAAGGGGATGATTATTGGCTTGTTTCAAATAAATTACAACTTCAAGTTGATTTTTTAGAGAATAATTTAAATTATTCAATGTGTTGTTGTTCTTGTGAAAATTATGATGAGACAAATAAAATACTAAAAGGAATATTTCCAAATATAAAAAAAGAACAAAATTTCAATTTAAAAGATTTATTTCAAAATAATATTTGTAAAACTGCTACAGTTATGTATAGGAATACGAAGATTGAATTTCCTAAAAATTATTCTATTTTTACTCTTGCTGATTGGCCTTTGCATATGATATATGCAGATAAAGGTAAAATCAAATATATTCCTAATGTTGTTGCAAGATATAGAATTCATGAAAATGGGGTATGGACTCAATCTTCTGCTATTAAAAAAATCGATGGTATTGTCTATATGCTTCAAGAAATGAATAAATATTTTAAGAATAAATATTATAAAGAGACTAATGATAGTATTGGAAATCTTTTCAAAGAAAAAACAAATATTTATTTATCATTACACTTATACGAAGACGCAATAAAATCATTTGAGAAAGTAAAAAAAAGTAGGAATATTACTTTTTATGATAAATTAATATTTAAACTTGGGATTAATTTTCCAAAATCATGGAAATACTTAAAAAAAGTAAAGCACATAATTAAAGGAACTTAAATTGAAAATATCAATAGCTCTTGCAACTTATAATGGTGAAAAATATCTACAAGAACAGTTAGATTCATATGTTAATCAAAAAAGACAACCTAATGAACTTGTAGTATGTGATGATGTCTCTAGTGATAATACCATTACCATATTAGAAAAGTTTCAAAAAATAGCACCATTTAAAGTAAATATAGTAAAAAATGATACGAATCTTGGTTATACCCGAAATTTTGAAAAAGCTTTGTCTTTATGTACTGGAGATATAGTTTTTTTTAGTGACCAAGATGATATATGGCTTTCAAATAAAATAGAAAAAATAGAAAATATTTTCAAGAATAATACAACAATTTCTGTTATTGTACATGATGCAGAATTGGTAGATTCAAATTTAAAATCAACTGGACTCACTAAACTTAAACAGCTCCTTTCAGGAGGTTTCAAAGAAAAAGACTTTGTTACTGGTACATTGAGTGCTTTAAGAAAAGATATTATTGATATAGTTTTACCATTTCCACCTAATATATCTGGAGGACATGATGGTTGGGTACATTCTATAGCCTCACTTTTAAATCAAAGATTAGTTATAAATGATGTACTCCAAAAACTTAGACGACATGAAGATAATACATCTGAATGGATTGTAAATTCATTAAAGAAAATAAATAAACTTGATACATGGAAAAGTCAAGCCTCTACGGTTGTGGCAACTTCTTATAAGAATAGATTATACTATAATAATAGTTTAAGATTAAGATTTGAAAAAGTTGAAGCTAATATTATTGATGGAAATCATAAAATTAATTATGAAAATATATATGAAACTTTGTCTTTAGAATATTTTTCTTTATCTAAAAGGGAAACTTTACTATCAAAAAATTTTATTATGAGAAAAGGGATGGCTATATTAATGTTGATTAATGGTGACTATCGATATTTCAATGGAATAAAAAGTTTTTTGCGTGATTTTATACGATGATACTATAAACTATTAAAAGGACAAACATGAATAAAGTTTTACTTTTAACCAATACTATTGATGAGTTTCCTAAAGGGGGAAGAGAACTTCTTTGTAAGTTAAACCATGATATTTTAAAACAAATTTATAAAAATAACTGTATATTATTAGAATTACCTAAAGAACCAATGAAGAGTATAACGGAAAAAATAAAAGCCTTTAATGGTCATATTGATGGTATTTCTTCTAAACTTATTAGAAAAGTTTTAAATGAAATAAAAACTAAAAATATTGAAAAAGTATTTATTGATGGCTCAAATCTTGGTGAATTAGCAAAAAGAATTAAAGTAAAGTATCCACAAGTTAGGATTTATACTTTTTTTCATAATGTAGAGTCTAAATTTTTTTTGGATTCATTGAAGCAAAACTATAGATTACATACATTAGCCGTATATATTGTAAATTATTTAGCAGAAAAAAAAGCTGTTAAATATAGTGATAAAATTATTTGTATTAACGAAAGAGATAGTCAATTACTTCAAAAAACATATGGAGAATCAGCTACAGATATTTATCCGATGGCTTTAGAAGATAAGTTACCATCAAACCATACATCTTTAGTACATGAAATTAAAGAAAAATTTGTTTTATTTGTTGGTGGTACGTTTTATGCCAATAGAGTTGGAATTACATGGTTTGTTAAAAATGTAGCTCCTTCTCTTCATATAAAAACTTATATAGTTGGTAGAGGATTTGAAAAATTTAGAAGTGAATTAGAACTGAATGATAAAGTTATTGTGATAGGTGAAGTAGAAGATCTTTCTCAGTGGTATCATGATGCTACTTTTATAATTGCACCAATATTTGATGGTTCTGGCATGAAAACAAAAGTAGCAGAAGCATTGATGTATGGGAAAAAAATTATTGGAACACCAGAAGCTTTTGTTGGATATGAAGATATTATAAATGAAGTAGGTCTTATATGTACAACTGATAATGAGTTTATAACAGCTATAAATAACGAAGAAAAAAAAGTAATTTCTTCATTTTATTTGAAACTTCGAAAAATTTATGAAGAGAGTTATTCTCTTAAGTCAGCGAAAGATAGAATGAAAAATATTATAAAGGACAAAAAATGAAAATTACTGTAATTACTTCTCGATTTGGAATATCTGGTGTTCCTCTTGCTCAATTACGATTTGCACGAGCATTGGCTTCCCGTGGACATACTGTAGAATATATTATAGGTTATGTAAATGAAGGTAATCAAGAACCTAACATTGATGGTGTAAAAGTGCATACTTTAAATAAGTTACGTGTGATAAATATGATACTTCCTTTAGTAACTTATTTTAAAAAAGAAAAGCCTAATATTGTATTTACTGCAGGAGATCATTTAAATGCTATTGTAACATTGGCGATTTTAATAACAGGATTAGATATTAAAATTAGTGCTTCTTCTAGAGTAACTCCTTTTGATACCTATTCAAATAAACTATTTTCTAAGCGTTGGATTTTAAAGCAATTAATGAAAATATTAATGCCTAAAATAGATGTTTTAACATGTGTTTCTAAAGATATGGTTAAGCAATATGAAGAAATTTTTATTAAAACAAAACATACTTGTGTCTATAATATTATTGTTGATAAAGAATCTAAAAAAAGGATAATTGAAGATATCCCTGAAAAAGACCAATATTTATTTCAAGGTGGTTCTATTATTATTGCAGCAGGAATGCTAGAACCGTGGAAAGGCTTTAGTGATCTTATTTTATCTATGTCTGAACTTTTAAAATCTAAAAAAGCTCATCTGGTTATTTTAGGAGAAGGTTCTATGAAATTAGAATTAGAAAATTTAATTCAATCATTAAATTTAAATGATAATATTACTTTACTTGGCTATGTTGCAAATCCATTAAAATATTTTAGAAAAGCTGATGTTTTTGTATTGTCATCTTATGTGGAAGGATTACCAAATGTTTTAATTGAAGCAATGATGTGTGGATGTACTCCTGTATCAACAGATTGTCCAACTGGACCAAAAGAAGTACTTCAAAATGGAAAATATGGTTATCTTGTTCCTATGCGTAATCCAAAAGCTTTAGCAAAGGGAATTGAAGAAGCTCTTAGTAAACCTATATCAAAAAAACTTTTAGATGAAGCAATTGAACCTTTCTCTGAAGATAATGTTATCTCTGAACATTTTAAATTATTAAAGATTAATACGCATGAATAAAAAAATAAATATCTATTATGCTGGATTTAATCATCGTGTAGGTGGAGCTTATTTTCATGTAGTTAATTTATCTAAAGGTCTTGAAGAACTAGGTTATAATGTTAATATAATTACATTAAATAATTTGCCTTTCTTATTAAGATATTTGCCTCATATTATTGAAAAAATAGGTAATCAATTAAATTTCCCATTAGGATTTTTATATAAACAAAATTTAATAAAATATCTTTATAGATTTTTTTACAAAAATAGTTCTGATATGGAAATATTTGAGGATATATATACATATTGGAAATCTGACAAAGAATCTATAGTAGTGTTACATGCATTATGGAGTGATAATTTACAAGCATTTGATGTGAAAGAAAAAGAGAGAATTAAGCTCGAAAAGAAAGAATCTGAAATAATGAATGGAATAGAAACCAATCTTATTACCGTATCAAAGCCTTATAAATATTTTCTTGTATCTCGATTAAAGCCTTTAGGATTGAAAAAAAATATAAATATAGTAGAACTTGGAGTTGATATAGGTAAGTTCTCATCACATAGAAATACTAATAAGTCCATTGTTTTTGTAGGTTCACTTGAAGCTAGAAAAAATATTAAATTTTTATTACAAGTATTTAAAGAATTAGAAGTGAAGGATAGTTATACTCTTACAATAGTGGGAGATGGACCTCAAAAAAAAGAGCTATTAGAGTTTATACATAAAAATAAGATAAAGAATGTTACTTTATTAGGTCGTTTGGGATATGAAGATGTTATAAAAGAATTACCTAAACATCAATACTATATGCATACATCTACAAAAGAATCTTTTTCATATTCTCTATTAGAAGCCAAGTTATCAGGTCTAACTACGATAGCCTATAGTAAACTTGAAGTACCTGATGAATTTATAGATATAAAGGTAGATACTTTTGAAGTAAATGAGTGGATTAATAAAATTTATAATTTTAATATAAAAAAAAATAATTTTGATAAAACCAATTTCTCTTATCAAAAAATGACATTAAATACATTAAAAAAAATTAAATAGGAATTATTATGGAATTTTTTAATATTTTATATACAATTAACATAACTTTTATTCTTTTTAATATATTTAATATACCTATAAAATATTATTTAATTATTTTTGGACACTTTGTTTTGATTTTTTTATTAAATGATGTTTTATTTTCTGCACATTATATGCCAGATCAATTTAGATACTTTAATACAGCATCTACTATAAGAGAAACTTTCGATTTTACTTTAGCTAATTATTATACAGAGGGAGGAAATCTTCTTTATGCTTCGCTATTATTTGCACTGTTTCCTATTCCTTACATTCATTCACTTTTTTCATTAGCTATGATTAATTTTATGCTTTACACTTTAATATTTATTTTTTTATATAAAAAAGAAATATTGCAAGAAAATGCTTTATTGTTTTATCTTTTATTCCCAAGTTTTGCTATCTATGCAGGTGTAGCTTTAAGAGATATTTGGATTTTATTTTTTATGATTATTAGTATATATCTACTATATAAAGAAAAACTCATTTTTTCAATTATTTTTTCATTACCTTTGCTATGGATCAAATATCAAAATTTCTATATTTATATATTATCTTTATTCGTATTTCAAATATTAAAAAAAGGTTCTTTTTTTTCTTTTAGAACATTTATTAAATTAATTTTTTCTATTGGACTTTTTTATATTGTTTTGAGTTTAGTTAGTATAGATACCTTGAATTTAATTCGCTATAATATGTATATAGAAGATGGTGGTAAAGCAGAATATTACATTCCATTACAAACATATAGTGATTTAATTTTCGAAGGAATTTTAGGAGCATTCTATATGATTCTAAAACCTCTCCCCTGGGAAAGTACCAGTGCACTACAACTATTTCAATCTTTTGAAAATATATTTGTATTTTATTTGATTTATAAAATAATTAAAGAACAATTAATAGTCAAAGATAAATTTATTAATTTTTTATTAATTTATTTTTTTATAGCTATGATGATTTATGGAATAATTGTATTTAACTATGGAACAGCAGCACGATATAGATTTACTTTTGAATTAATTTTTATAGTTTTTTCAATGAATATTTTACAAAAAAAGGTGAAAAAAAAATGAAAAAAGTATTATTAGTATTTGGGACACGACCAGAAGCCATAAAAATGGCACCTCTTGTAAAAGAATTTCAAAAAGACACATCATCCTTTTGTATAAAAGTATGTGTAACAGCACAACATCGAGAGATGTTAGATCAAGTACTTAATCTATTTGAGATTAAACCTGATTATGATTTAGATTTAATGAAACCTAATCAAGATTTATATGATATTACAACAAATGTATTACTAGGTATAAAAAATGTACTCAATGATTTTAAGCCTGATGTGGTATTAGTTCATGGAGATACTACAACAACATTGGCTACAAGTCTTGCTACATTTTATCAAAAAATAAAAGTTGGACATATAGAAGCTGGGCTAAGAACAGACAATATGTATAACCCTTGGCCAGAAGAAGCAAATAGACAAATTACTGGTATACTAACAAATTATCATTTTGCTCCCACAAATACTAGCAGAGAAAATCTTCTAAAAGAAAATAAAAAGTCTATAAATATTGTTGTTACAGGGAATACAGTTATTGATGCACTATTTTTAGCATTAAGTAAAATAAAAACCAATAAAAAAATAGAATTAAAGATTATAGAACAATTATCAAATTTGAACTATAAAATAAAAAATAACAAAAAAATAATTTTAGTAACAGGACATCGAAGAGAAAATCATGGAGAGGGATTTATAAATATTTGTGAAGCACTAAAGGAAATTGCTCTTAATAATTCAGAAATTGATATTGTCTATCCTGTACATTTAAATCCTAATGTACAAAAACCGGTAAAAGATATACTCTCAAATATATCTAATATATTTTTAATTAAACCACTTCAATATGAACAATTTATCTATCTTATGGATAAATCATACTTTATCATTACAGATAGTGGAGGAGTACAAGAAGAAGCTCCTAGTTTAGGTAAACCTGTACTTGTGATGAGAGAAACAACAGAACGACCAGAAGCTCTAAATGCTGGTACAGTTAAACTGGTTGGAACCAATAAAGAAAAAATTATTTATGAAGCTCAAAAACTATTATCTGACCCTATGTCATATGCCATAATGAGTAAAGCACACAACCCCTATGGGAATGGTAGAGCATGTGAAAGAATTGTTAATTTTTTTAGAGAAAGAGATTAAATCATGTGTGGAATAATAGGATTTATAGACCAAAATAAAGAAACATCACAAGCTATTTTAAAAAATATGAGAGATAGTATCTCTTATCGAGGTCCAAATAGTATAGGTTCAAAATTTTATGAAACCAATGATTTTAATTTAGCTCTTGGGCATAGACGATTATCTATTTTAGACCTTTCCCCTTTAGGTTCCCAACCTATCTATTATAAACATTTAACTATCATTCATAATGGAGAGGTATATAATTTTGTATCTATAAAAAAAGAGTTGATAGCATTAGGGTATAAGTTTGATTCACATACAGATACAGAAGTTATTCTAAAAGCTTTTCATGCTTGGGGTGTAAAATGTGTTGATAAATTTAGAGGAATGTTTGCTTTTGCTATTTATGATAATATGCATGAAAAAATATATATTTTTAGAGATAGAGCAGGAGTAAAACCTCTATATTATTATCAATCAGATAAGTTATTTTTATTTGGAAGTGAATTAAAAACCTTTTATCAACATCCCTCTTTTCCAAAGAGTATCAATAAAAGATCTCTACCTTATTATTTTAGATTTGGATATATTCCTGCCCCTTTAACAATTTTTGAAAATACACATAAACTAAAAGCAGGTCACTATTTAGTAGTAGATTGTAAAGATAATTCCTATCAAGAAAATCTCTATTGGTCTATAGATAGTTTTTATCAAAAAGAAAAAATAAAAAAAAGTGAAGAGGATATTTTAAATGAATTAGAATCTATTTTAATAGAATCTTTTGAACTTAGAATGGTTTCAGATGTTCCTGTAGGAGTCTTTTTAAGTGGTGGAATAGATAGCTCTTTAGTAACAGCACTTTTACAAAAAAAATCTAAAACTCCTTTAAAGACTTTTACTATAGGATTTGAAGAGAAAGACTTTAATGAAGCTAATTTTGCTAAAGAGATAGCCCAATACTTAGGTACAGAACATACAGAATACTATTGTACTAAAGATGACATGCTAGAAGTAATAAAAGATTTATCCACTATGTATGATGAACCATTTGGTGATAGCTCAGCTATTCCTACATTTCTTGTCTCAAAACTTGCAAAAGAAAAAGTATCTGTTGTTCTCTCTGGAGATGGAGGAGATGAGGCTTTTATTGGATATAGTAAATATTTTGCTTTAGAGAAAATGATTAAATTACAAAAATCACCTATTAAAAATACTCTATTAAAAACTATTACAACCTTTATGAGTGCAGAAAGTGTTGAAAAAATAAATAATTTACTACCAGAGTCAAAAAAACAGAAAAATATAAAAGATAAATATCAAAAATTTAAAAATGCATTAGCATCCAATAGTATAGGTGAATCATTTATTAATGCTAGTTCATATGTAGACAATAAAACACTAAATGATATATTAATTGATAACTCTATAGATTTTACTCTTACAGAATTCAATACTTTTAAAACTATTGGAAATCTATCAGAACTAGAGCAAATGACTCTTATAGATTATAAAACCTATATGGCTGATGACATACTTACAAAGGTTGATAGAGCTTCAATGAATGTAAGTATAGAGGCTAGAGAACCACTTATTGACCATAAAATTATAGAATTTACAGCACAAATACCTCAAGATATAAAATATAAAAATAATAATGGGAAATATCTACTAAAAAAAATACTCTACAAATATATACCAAAAGAACTAATAGAACGACCAAAATCTGGGTTTCAAGTACCTTTATATGAGTGGTTAAGAAATGATTTAAAAGAAGAGTTAGATTTCTATTTAAGTAGAGATAGACTTATAATCTCAAATATTTATAAAGTAGACGCTATACTAGATATAAAAAAACAACTTTATGCAGGAGAAAATATAAATCTTTCTCTTTTATGGTTTATTTTAATGTTTGAGATATGGAAGGAAAAATGGGACATAAAAATATAATTTTTTTATTATTACTATAGGTATAACTTTATTTCTAATATTTATTACAAATTTTGAAATCTTAAGTCAAAAAATTTTTTACCTAGATATAGAGGAACCTATGAATCTTTTCCATACTTTGAACTTATTTTAGGTTTTATATCTTGGTTAGTTATTAGCATTGTACTATTTTTTTCATGGTCACTGCTGTATGTAATTATCTCCCCCCTACTAACCTAGGTATGGCAGTTCGTTTTAAACTACAAGTATTACCCTTGATGTTGATACTTATTGGGGTTTCTAAAAGTTTAATGGAGCAGAAGTAATTATTGAAAAATATTAATTTTAAATGTCTATTCAAATAGGTCATCTAATAGAATATTTGTAATATTTAACCCATGTGCTTCTGCATTCATCTTAACACCATAGGTTGTTAAAAAGACCAATCGGAGTTCTGCCTTTTGTTTTGCCCCTATTCCATACTCACGAAACATCTTTAACTTATTTTTCAAATTCTTACCATACTCTTTAGAGATGA